>TARA_R100000306_G_scaffold15297_1_pt1 | contig 85444 bp, 79 predicted proteins | sample TARA_R100000306 | Tara Oceans TARA_R100000306 (sample SAMEA2620824) | marine metagenome | biome: marine biome (ENVO:00000447); feature: mesopelagic zone (ENVO:00000213); material: "saline water (ENVO:00002010), including plankton (ENVO:xxxxxxxx)" | depth 1000 m | reverse complement strand
GCTCTTTTTCATATCCTTTATCCATTTTTCCGTGATTTTTTTGTGATGTTTATTGGGGTCACTGCATTTTTCCATTAAAAACATCCGGTTGACCTTTAGAATACAACGCTAAAAAAACACGCTTACCTCCTACTTTCATTGGGGTTAGCGTAGCATAAGACTAAATTGTAACCTCGCGTAGCGGGTTACCCTCTTGCTTTTCCTTTTCGTTCGCCCGGGGCGAACAAAATTTCAAACAACGGGTATATTCTCAGTTGAACTGAAAGGGTTCATTGCTTGCGTATAGGAAAATAATTTCCGGTATGTAAAATGGTATTGGTAGGTTATCAGCGAAAGTCAATAATGGGATATACCTACATAATTTAGCTGCTGTGCTCCAGCCTTTTAAAGATACTTCATTTTTTAAAAACTTTAGTTGATACGCATAAAAAAAGACCTCTAAATAGTTTAGAGGTCTTTGAAAAGATGAGCTGTTTTACAAAATCCCTTCATCAGCAAAACTGTAATAGTCCCCTTTAGGATTGATGATGATATGGTCTAAAATCTTGATGTCTAAAAAGTCGGCGCCTGCTTTTATTTTAAGGGTCAACTGCTTATCCGCTTCACTGGGTCTTAGGGTTCCGCTGGGGTGGTTGTGTACTAAGATCAAAGCGACGGATAAAGATTTTAAAGCCACTGCAAAAAGCAATCGAAGGTCCACTAAGGTGCCTGTGATTCCCCCTGCAGAAATTTGATAAATGCCTTTTACTTTATTGCTGTTGTTGAGCAGTAAAATTTTAAAGGATTCATAAACGGCAATGGTGTTTTGGTCCCAGTTCTGATAAATCACATGGGCGGCCAGTGAAGAAGAACTGATCTTAGGCCAATGTTCTGCCTTGCGTTTCGGGCGGTAGCTCAAGCTTATTTCATTGATACGTGTTTCCATGGTTTCTAGGATTTAATATTCATTAGGAAGCATCAGCATATCGTCTACAAAAAACAGCCGTAATTCATCCAAAGGAAAATCCGTGAATTCGTATTCCTGTTCATAGAGAATAATACCATTCCCATTAGCATAGGTGATTTTTGCTTCTTTATGTGTTCGCTCTTGTACGCTCGTTGAATTGCGTTTAAAAAGAATCACAATAAAGTTGCTCTTGTTTTTAAGGCTTTTACAAACGACTGCTGCATCCGTAATTAGCCAGTGACATTGTGCGTGGTCTGCGAGGTATTTTATCCCCTCGGTATAGTGTGCTTGTACAAGGGATATTTTATAGCAGGTTGTACTCCCACAAAAGCCTTGGAGCTGTTCGATTAATTGTCTACTTTGTAAATCCATTTTAATAATGTTAAGGTGAATAATTAGAGGGCGATAATAGTGGAACATCTTCGCCCTCTTTTTTAATTTGATTTACTCGGCTTTACTGCCCAATAGTAAAATCTCTGAAGCTTCTACTTCGGTAACATAGCGTTTAAGCCCTGCACTATCGGTATAGCTTCTGGATTTCAGTTTTCCGCTCAATGCCAGTTCTTTGCCCTTGGGTGCATAATTCTCAATAAGCTCGGCCGTTTTGCCCCACGCCACAATGGTGTGCCACTGGGTATCCTGTGTTTTTTCGCCTTTAGCATTTCTGTAAAACTCATTGGTTGCCAATGAAAAGCGCACCACTTTTTTACCGCTTTCTAGGGTTGTTAGTGTAGGCTTTTGCCCTACGTTTCCGATTAATTGAACTTGATTTCTAAGTGTACTCATAACTCTAAAATTTAGATGATTAAAAATGCTGCCCAAACCCTTTGGACAGTTTGCGTTTATATCTTCAAAAAATGATTTACTTATGTTATCCTGAGCGTTTCCCTTTTTTGTTTTTAAGTTTTTTGATTCCGCTTCTTTTTGTATGTTTTGAACTGATTTCATAAGATTTCTTTTTGATTTACTTCCATTAGTGCCTATCGCTGTTCCCTTTTTTTGTTGCTGATACGTTTTCAAGAGTTTGAATTAGTAAGGACATATAAAAGCGCGTATGCAAGCGGTTATGCTGTCCGGCTAACTTCAAACTATTGTTATTTTGCTTTCAAAAAAAGAGATGTACAGCGATGCTGCTTGAGGGAATTCAAAAAGCTAACGAGGGAAGTTTTAAAACTTGAGAAGGGGAATTAAATACAAATCGATTAATCAGAATGAGCAGCATTAAGCATCCATTGATCCTTAAAATATAGTTACTGACCAAATAAAAAAAACTACGATTATTATATGTAATAATAATCGCAGTTTTAAATAGAATAGCTATTATCAAAGAGGAATAGCTTATTTTTCAATCTATTAAGAATACTTAGACTAAGACCTAAACCGAAATATCCCGAAAGAACTTGGAATATGAAAATCCGGTTCAGGAGTATTTGGATCGCCCCAGGTAATCCAAGTAGGTTGAAAATGCCCTGCACTATCAGGATTATACTTTGCTCGATAAACGCCTACTTCCATAAAACGCCCAAAAGAACCACCTTTTATCAAATTGAGGGTCTTTAAAGAATTCAAGGTTATTTTGCCTTCTACAATAAATTTACCCTCCAGAATTGCTGATTTTACTTGAATTTCATCCTTAGGCCAATTCCATTTTAAATCAAAATCTCGATTTGGCATAGCCTTGAAGTCCATTATACGAGGTTGTGTATCTATCTCTAAACAATAGTAAGGGCTCAAAGACTCATCAGGCCTTAAAAATAATTCTACACGATCAGATTGTGCGATGCTTTCCTTACTATCATCGTTTAACTGTATATAAATACTATCATCAAGCACAACAAAACTGAAATATAAATAGGTTTCATCGTATAATGCCTTAAACGTAATAGGCTTAATAGGTTTATCATCCCAAGGAGATACAAAATGAGTGAGTTCATTTGCATTGTCCCAAGGACTGGCTTCAGCCAATCCGGTAATATCAAGAGAACCTTCTTGTATTCGCTCAACGGTATATGCTGCGTTATTCATTCAAAAGTCTAATTTTTGAAACTAATACAAATATTAAATCATTATGATATCATAATAAACAAATCAATTAAAAAAATCTTACCTAAAACAATCCCTAATGAGGCTTCTAGTTTTTCTGTCTACTAAGGATAACCTTATTGAGAAACCCTCTATCTAACAATTCTTAAACCCTTATCAATCTTTAGTTCCAAGCGTTCCATATCCTGCTTGACTTTATGGTCAACAACGCGAGCATAAATTTGAGTTGTGGCGAGCTTGGTATGTCCTAACAATTTTGACACCGTTTCAATAGGAACCCCATTTGTAAGTGTTACTGTAGTTGCAAAAGTATGCCTCGCTACATGAAAGGTTAGGTTTTTCTTTATCCCGCAGAAATCAGAAATCTCCTTGAGATAGCTGTTCGTCTTTTGATTCGATAACGTGGGCAATAGCCTGTTCCTTCCAGAAACACGTGGATGATCTTGATATTTCAAAAGAATCCTTCTCGCTTTATTCAGCAATGGTATTCGAAGCTCTACGCTTGTTTTTTGTCGCTTAGTCTTAATCCATTGCTGACCATCTAAATCGGTTTCAATATTATCTATATTCAATTTGGCTACATCTATATAGGACAAGCCCGTATAACAAGCAAATAGAAAAATATCTTTAACGATATCGAGACGCTCTAAGGAAGACGAAAAATCTTCTAGTTGTTCAAGTTCGTACTGAGATAGAAACTCTCTTCTATTTTTAATGTATGAGCTTTTAAAACGAATAAAGGGATCTTTATCTATCCATTCGTGATGGTATGCCATCGTAAGCATTTTACGTAATCTTTGTAAATGTTTCATCGCCGTATTGTGCCCCATCTTTTTCTGATGATCCTTCGGCACATAGGATTTTAAAAAGAACTCAAAGTTTTTAATAAATGCATAGTCTAGTTTGGTAAGATAGATATCATCTGTTTTATACTTATCTACAAGAAACTTCTTTAAGTAGCGCTGTGTGACTTTATAATGACGAATTGTATGGGGTGAAAGCGATGTAACAGAAATGGAATTATGATATTCAAATAATTCTGATAGGGTATTATTACGCTTATCCTCACCCAAAAATTTGTTTTTAATGGCTGAGGCGGTAATAAGGTTCCCTTCATTCAGCAAATCTTCATAAGATTGATAGATAAGTGAACGTATTTGATCTAAATATTTATTCAGGGATTTCGCAAATGGTTTGGATCCACGAACCAACCCTTTACTACTATCCCAACTTTCAACAGGCACTTTTCGCTTTAAGCTAATATTTGCTCGTTTCCCATTAACAGTGATGCGAGCATAGATTATTGCTTCTTCATTTTCAGCTCTACAACCGTTAATCCAGAAGTTTAAACTAAACGTTAACCGAGTTCTCATAATAATCGTCTTTAAATGAAACATTTTTTAAGACGAAAGCCAAACGTAAGTATCTAAATTTAAGCATTTTAAACCTTAATTCGGTCAACAAAATAAAAGTTTAAATTTGTTGACCGATTTGTGGTATTTTTTATTGAATTTAAAGCTATTTAAATAAATCCATAAAAAACATAAAACCCTGTAAATCATACAATTTACAGGGTTTTGATCCAATTTGAATGCTAAAAAAGTGATCGCGACAGGATTCGAACCTGTGACCGTCTGCTTAGAAGGCAGATGCTCTATCCAGCTGAGCTACGCGACCTTTTTGCGGGTGCAAATATAATGCTTTAACTAAAATTTAAAAGCATTACACCATTAAAAAAGTAAAAAAATATTCACGCCCCTGATACTGGATTGATTACCTAAAAGTTTAAAGCATTTTATAGCCTGCTCGAAAATATAATTATTCTATATAAAATGAAAAACCCGCGCTTACGCAACGGGCCTTTCTCCCAACTTAAAACTTTTATCAACTACGATTTGGGGAATCGAATATAAAATTTCATCAATACGGCGGTTTATGATTTGGGGATTTAAACAATCGCCGTATTTAATGAAATTGGGTGTATTATATTTTAATCAATCATGATTTGGGGTTCATTATGATTTGGGGAAATCAAATTTGATATTAAACAGTTTTTACAGGACTTTTAATTTTAGCTAACTCTAATGGCTTGTGCGTATAAATCATCTCACCTGTGAATTTTATTTTTTCTAATTGATATAATCTTAGAATCGCTTCAGGTAAAGTATGTTCAGTGAGGTTAACTTCTATAAGATTATTATCAAATACAACTTGAGAAAGTTGGGCTAGCTGATTCGTTTCCTTTGCTGTTTTTGTCTTCTCTCCTGGCGTACTTGCAAAAATTGCTGAAGAGGAAAACAGAAGAATTAGAAGTAGTAATTTTTTAAGCATGAAGTGGGTTTTGTTGTATTACAACGCAAATATAAAACCATTCATCCTTAAAAAGCTAATTTATTCGATGAAATACACAAATTTTAAAAATTATTGGTGATTTATTCCATATTCAGGTTATTTATCTAAAAAATCACATCGCTAAACATTACGTAAAACGCTTTACTAGTGTAAAATCTTAAAATAAATTTAAGGAATATTCCTACAAATATTGTTATCTATTGCTTATTCTGGGTTTTGATAAATATAAACTTCTGTCGCTCCCAATCCATAACGCTGATAGTTCGCGTCATAAAATTTTATGGTATCGTATCTTGAAAAAAGATATTCCAGCTCTGCCTTTAGCACCCCTTCTCCAACACCGTGTATGAAAACTACCCGCTGAATTCTTTTGTTTATGGCAAATTCTAACTTGCGTCTCGCGGTATCTATCTGAAGGTTTAACTTATCATGCGCTGTCATCCCTCGTTCTGATTTTGTAAGTTGATGAATATGTAAATCAACTTCCATTGGAGGGACTACTCCCTTCGCTTTGGCTACAGGCTTTTTCCTTTTCTTATAGAAAGATTCTTTTTCTTTAATTAAAGAATCTAAATTTTGATCAAAATCAAGATCCAGCGTTTTATCAGGCACAATTTCGTGTGCATTCACATCAAACTCAAATCCATCTGAGGTTATTATTGAAATCGCTTCTGCAGAGATTTGAGTGATTATCCCGGACAAATCATCATCCAAAAGCGTAACAGACTGACCTATTTTGAATTGAGTTCGCATAATTTCTTCATTAACTCGATAAAAAGCGTTAATTCTTCTTTGAATTACGTAATCGGTATTGTAAATTTAGTATCTTCGCAAAAATATTTCAATATGAGAAATTTTTACTCCAAATTGTTTTTTTTATTACTACCTGCTTTGGCTACCAGTCAATTATATGTAGGTACAGCGAGCGACAGTTCTTTTGTTTATAACAAAGGTGAAATAGTATTTGTCAATCAAGACATCAACCTTGCTGGAAGCCCTGATGAAACAGAGGGTAACTTTTATTTGCGTAACGAGGGACAACTGATACAAGGCGATGATGCAAGTGCTAACTCAGGTAACGGTATCGTTTCTGTATATCAAACCAATACACAAAATCAATGGGATTACCATTACTGGGCTTCACCGGTTGGAGATCCTGGAAAATCTGCTACGAGCAATGGTAACTCAGGAAACGTAAATTTCTATTTAAGTGATGATGATAATGGTGGTTTATATAAAACAGATGCTAATAGCGAAATTGTAGCAACTCCTGTAACATTTACAACCAATTATAACAGTTCTATCACAAGCGCAAACGAATTTAGTCTATCTAGTTATTGGTTATATAAATTTGTGGCTACAACAGGTTACGGTAGCTGGTCAAAAATAACTGCTTCAAACCCTTTAGGTGCTGGTGAAGGATTTACGATGAAAGGTCTTGGCAACGGAACTTCCCCGGCCGGTCTTGTTCCTATAGACTTTAGAGGAAGGCCTAATAACGGAACCATCAATGTCACGGTTGCCAATGAAAACTTGACCTTAGTTGGTAATCCTTATCCTTCAGCAATGAATCTGAGTTTCTACTTATTAGCTAATTCTCTTCCTAGTTCTACAGATTTAAGTGGATGTTTGGGCACATATTCTGGCTCTCCTACAGCTATAGGGGAAAACATTACTGGTGTAGCCTACTTCTGGGAATCTGATCCCAATGTTCAATCTCATTATATTAAAGATTATGAAGGAGGCTATGGTACATTTTCACCTGAAGCCAACTGCAATTCAACCGGAACCTATGAGCAGCCTGTTTTTATTGAATATGACAATGAAGGCCAACCTGTTTTAGATATTAATGGTGATCCAGTAGTAACAGGAGTCAATGGAAGCACTACAGAAAGACATTTTACACCTGTGGGGCAAGGTTTTTTTGTGGAGGGTGTTACTGCTGGTTCGGTTACAGCTAAGAATGAATTTAGAGTTTATATAAAAGAAACAGAAAACCCTTATTCTAATTTTAAAAGCAGCTCCGATTCCAAATCGAAGTCTGCTAGCACAGTGAGTAAAAACAAGACAACTCCTAAAGCTGGTGAATTTACACTTAATGAGCACGGTGTCGTTGTTTTATCAAAATTTCGTTTAAAGACACTCGTCAATAAATCTTACACTAGAGCTCTAACAGGTGTTATGTTAGATGATGCTACTTTAGGATTTGATGTTGCAGGTGATGGTAATAATGTGTCAGAACTTCCGTCTGACATTAACTTTCTAGTAGAAGGTAGTGATGATGCTTTTCTTATCAACTTATTTCCGTATGATATAGAAGTGAAATTACCTCTTAAAGTGACTGGGTCTGCCGAAACAAATACCTTTGAAATGCAAGTTTCTGGCTTGAACTTCACCCCAGATGAAAGCATTTACTTACACGATAAGCAAACCGATGAGTATCACGATATTTTGAATCAGTCGTATGAGTTTGAATTAGAAAAAGGGACGTATACAGACCGCTTTGAAATAGTATTTCAAGATGAAAAAACATTAGATGTCGAAGAGGTTGAAGAAGTAAAAAGATCTTTTAATATCTATCAGAATAACGGCCGTGCAGAACTTACAGTTTTAAATCCGCTTCAAACCGAGCTTAAAGAGATTACTGTTTTTGACATTAGCGGACGCCTTTTAGTTTCAAAAATTAATGAAGGAACTAACGAAAAAGTGGTTATTCCTTCTAGCGCTTGGAGCGACGGAGTTTATATTGTTCGTGTTACCACAAAAGACAATATTGAATATTCTAAAAAAGTTTCTGTACGCAACATAAAATAATATGGAAAAATACATGCTTCCCTGCCTTACCAAAAAGTACTTAGGCTTTGAATGCATGGGTTGTGGTTTACAACGATCTTTAGTGGCCCTTTTACAGGGCCATTTTTCGGAAGCCTTTACTTTGTATCCTGCTATTTTCCCATTAGCGCTTTTGGGATTTATGGTGACATTAAATTTTATGTTTACAATTAAATTCGCTACTAAAATCATTTCATTTTTGGCAATCTTATCGGTATCTACTATTATTGTAAGCTATATACTTAAACTAACATCCTGATATGGAACAACAAAAACTACCTAACGTAACCATTTCTTTAATCTTAGGAATCGTCTCTTTTATTGCCTGCTGCTTTAGCTCTGGTTTTGGGGGATTATTATTTTCTGGAATCGCGCTATACCTTGCTAATAAAGACAAAAAATTAGCAGCACCTAATCCAGAACTTTATGAAAATTATGGTCAGCTTAAAACAGCTCGAATCATTGCCATTATTGGTTTGGTTCTAGCGATTATCATTTCTATATTCTGCATCATACTATTTATAATATTTGGAAGTGCAGAAGCAATTCAACAATGGGCTTTAGAGATGCAAAACGCACAAGCTTAAAAATAACAACATATTTTATCTACAAGCCTGAGTTTCTACTCAGGCTTTTTCTTTGGAAGATTTTGAGTAAAATCTTAATACTTTACTTAGATTTAATTGAAATCTTTATTCCTACTTTTGCGCCTGAAATTTAGAACATGGCTTACCAAATAGATACCTATTTAAAAGATTTTAGCTCTTACATTGAAAGCGCTGGAGTAACCTCTTTCTATGCTGAAATGTTGACGGTATTTATAAATGCCTTCATTTTTATATTACTTCTTGCTTTTTTAGATAAACTGCTAAAAAAAATAATCGTAGAGGTTTTTAAGGTATTTAGCAATAAGACCAAAACCTCTTTTGACGATTTTCTGATTCTTACCAATTTCCCAAGATATGTAGGTCATATAATTCCTCTGGCAATTTTTAAATGGTTTTTTGTTGAACTTCTCGATAATTACCCTACAACATTATATTGGCTTTTAAAGGTTTTTGACCTATATGTAATCTTACTTATTTTAAAGATAATTCGCAGTTTACTTCGTACGTCAAGAGACTATTTTCAGACTAAAGAGCAGTTTCATGATAAACCTTTACAAAGTTATCTACAGGTAACCATGCTTTTTCTTTGGGGTATTGGCGTGTTCTTCTTCATTCTTGAGATATTTGATCAAAATGCAATGGATTTTGTATTGCAATTGGGAGCGGCTTCAGCGGTTATTCTTTTGATTTTTAAAGACACCATTTTGGGTTTTGTTGCCTCAATTCAAGTTTCTATAAACGATATTGTACGTATTGGTGATTGGATCACTTTCAGTAAATATGGCGCTGATGGAACCGTCACCGAAATCAATCTTGCGACGGTAAAGGTTCAAAATTGGGATATGACTTATACCACCATTCCCACGTACAGTTTGATCTCAGACTCGTTTCAAAACTGGCGCGGAATGCAGGAAAGCAGTGGCCGACGCATTAAAAGAGCTGTTTACATCAAGCAAAACTCAGTTAAATTTTTAACCGAAGATGATCTAAAGGAACTTAAACGAATTCAGCTTGTGGCTCCATATATTGAACATATGGAAAAAGAGGTTGTTCGTTCTAATCGAAGACACGAGGTAGATCAAAGCATTGCAATAAATGGTCTTAATCAAACCAATCTAGGCGTTTTTAGAAAGTATATTGATGCTTACCTCTATGAAAATCCTGCCATAAACAAAGACCTGTTCTTGATGGTGCGCCACTTACCTCCTACTTCGCAGGGAATCCCGATAGAAGTGTTCTGCTTCAGCAACGATAAACGTTGGGAAAATTATGAACATATTCAAGCTGATATTTTTGATCATATCATTGCTGCTGTTCCTTTTTTTAATCTTGAGATCTTCGAAGAGCCTTCATCTAAGGATATTACCAGTTTCTTAACGCAACAACAGGATTTAAAAGGGTAGCTTACTAACCACCCCCTTTTGGTTCCATATAGGAGTTGAAAGAAACTAACCTAACCCTGATGACATTTAAAAATATACTCCAAATCCTTGGAGGCATCGCTGTTGTGCTTACGCTCGTCCCTTTTATAGCTGCCGACTTTTGGTGGATTCGCATTTTCGATTTTCCTCACCTACAGTTAACCATTTTTACAGCAATAGCAACACTCGCTTATTTTATCAAATTCGATATCAAATGGGCCAAAGATTATGCATTTGTAAGTATTATGACTGCTTGTCTGGTATTTCAAATACTAAAAATCTATCCATACACCCCGCTAGCGGAAAAGGAAGTTTTAGACGCAACAATAGACAACAGCGACAATAGCTTTAAAGTTATGGTGGCAAATGTTTTACAGAAGAATAAAGATCATAATAAACTACTTCAAGAAGTTGAGTCAAAGAATCCGGATATTTTATTGCTGCTGGAAACCGATCGCGTTTGGCTTAACGCAGTAAATTCAACTTTATCAGAAAAATACACCTATTACAAAGGCGCTCCTTTAGACAATACTTATGGAATGCTCTTGTATTCAAAATTACCAATGCAAAATGCAGAGATTCACTATCAGATAGACGATAGTATTCCTTCAATAGAAACTAAAGTAAAACTTCCTTCTGGAGCGTATTTTCAGCTTTATGCGATTCACCCGACACCGCCAATGCCCCAGCACAATCCTATGTCAACCGATCGTGATGCCGAAATGATGAAAACGGCTTTTAAAAGTCGGAATAAGCAAATCCCGGTTTTGGTTATTGGTGATTTTAATGATGTTGCTTGGTCTGAGTCGACGCAATTATATAAAGAAGTAAGTGAATTACTTGACTTACGCATTGGTCGAGGCTTGTTCAATACGTTTAGTGCAAATAGCAAAATTATGCGTTGGCCACTTGATCATATTTTTGTTTCCGAACATTTTAGGGCCAAAGAAGTGCTGCGTGGAAATGATGTAGGTTCTGATCATTTTCCTGCTTATGCCGAATTGACTTTGGAATCTGATAAAAAAGACGAGCAAACTCCGTCGCCGCCTAGTGAGAATCAGTTAAAAAGAGCCTACCAAATCATTGAAAAAGAAGCGACGCAAAAAGACACGCGTAAAGAATCAAACTAAAAACCTCTTTTATGGAAAATGATTCGACAATATCTGAAGCCTTTCAAAATTTCTATAATAGTTTTATAGCGCAATTACCCGGTATAGGGCTGGGCGTTCTCATTATAATTTTAGGTTCCCTAATTGGCGCTTGGGTGGGCAATTTTGCACGACAACGCATATCGCAGCGCACACAAGACCCATTGATGAGCCGCTTTTTGGGCAAGGCCATTCGCATTACCTTTTTTATAATTGCAGTAATGCTTGCTCTAAGAGCCGCTGGTTTAGGTGCCATCGCTACCGGTATTCTTACTGCTGCAGGTGCCAGTGCAGTAGTTTTGGGCTTTGCGTTTAAAGATATAGGTGAAAATTTTATCGCCGGGATTATACTGGCTTTCAACAGACCTTTTAATGTTAACGATACCGTAGAGATCGGAGCAAATTTTGGCAAAGTAAAAGCACTAGAATTTCGCTATACAAAACTCAAAACTTTTGACGGAAAAGATGTGTACATCCCCAATAGTGATGTGCTTACAACACCCGTAACTAACTATACTGAAGACGGATTTTTTAGATGGACTTTTACCATTGGTATTGCTTATGAAGACAATATTGACGGTGCAAAAAAAGTGGTGATGGATGCTTTGCGTGCCGAACCCAACGTCATTGAAGATGAGGAACACGAGAACTTTGTGATTGAGGATGAGTTAGCTACAAGCACTGTAAATCTGAAGGTCTATTTTTGGGTAGATACCAAAGACTTCCGTAGAATGGCTTTAATTACCAAAGGTAGCGTGGTGCGCAAGGTGAAAGAAGCTTTAGAAGATCACGGTTTCTATATGCCGGCAGATATTCAGGAAATCAAGTTGTACGGCGCTGCAAAAGATAGTCCGTTACGTTTTGAACAAACTACACAAAGCGCTGTGCAAAATTCAGAAGCAAAAAAATCAGATGCTTAGACCAGAAACCAAAGGAGTGTAGATACCAAAAGCCCTGCAACTGCAATGAGTGTGGTAAGTAAAGACCAAGTTTTAAAAGTTTGCTTTTCGGTTAGACCTAGATATTGTTTGACGAGCCAAAATCCGCTATCATTAACGTGCGAAAAAATAGAGGCTCCCGCTGCAATCGCAATAACAAGAATTGCAAGTTGGGGATCACTCAGGTTACTTTGAGCGACTAAAGGCGCGGTAATTCCTGCAGAAGTGATCATTGCAACTGTAGAAGAACCTTGCATAACACGCACCAGCGCAGCTAAAATGAAACTGAAAATAACCGGCGGAAAATAATCACTATTCAGAGCTTCAGCAATCATCTGCCCTACTCCGGTATCGATTAAAATTTGCTTAAATGCTCCACCGGCACCGGTGAGTAAGATGATCACACCTGCGGGCTGAAGCGATTTTGAAGAGACTTCTAGAAGTTCTTCTTTTGAAGTATTTCGGCGAATGCCTAAAACATACCAGGCGATTAAATTGGCAAGAATTAATGCTGAAAACGGATGTCCCAAAAGTTGAGCTGCATTTATCAAACCTTCCGGTAAATTCCATTTTTCTCCCATCGGACTCGTCAAAACCGTGTTGAATACGATCAGAATGATAGGTAAAAAGATGATCGCAAGAATCGTAAACGGATTTGGTGGTTGCTGCGTTGAAGTTTGTTGCTTTATCTGCTCATCAGGTGCTTCAATATGAATTTTCTTAGCAATTTTTTTAGCAAAAAATGGCCCTGCGATTGCCGCCGTAGGAATACCCGTAATAAAACCAAAAACAATCACCCATCCTAAATTTGCATTTAGAATATCGGCTACAGCAATGGGACCCGGTGTAGGCGGAATAAATGCATGTGTTACCGCTAATCCCGCCAACAAGGGTAAAGCATAGAGCAACAAGGATTTTTTGGTATCCCGCTGCAAAGCATAAATCAACGGAATTAAAATGATAAACGCCACATCAAAAAATACGGGAATGGCCACAAAAAACCCGGCTAGCATAATGGACCATGGTGCGTTCTTTATTCCGAATTTTTTCAATAAAAAAGCGGCTATCACTTGCGCACCACCGGAATGTTCTAAAACCGCTCCAAAAAGTGAACCTAGACCTACAACCGTCGCTACAAAACCTAAAGTGCCTCCTATGCCTTCGGTTATGGATTTGATTATGGCAGTACCTTCTAAACCGCTCAACAAACCTACAACGATTGCGGAAATTAATAAAGCAATGAATGCCTGTAGTTTTAACCTTAAGATCAAAAAAAGAAGCAGTGCAATACCTGAAAGAATAGCGAGTAAAAGATTGATCTCCATGTATTACTTAATTTGATCTAGAATATTAGATACGATTTCTTCCGGCTTTGGTTCTATGGAGACGTGTATACCATAATTTGCCTTCTCCAAAGTGTTTAGTTGGGATTTTAATAATTCTGCCTTAAAAAAGTGATTTTTGCGTGCTGTCATTCGAGATTCCAGCAATTCATAGGAACCTTCAAGAAAAACCCAAGTAACTTGATCATTTACGGTTAAGGTTTGACGATACGCTTCTTTAAGAGCAGAACACGCCAGAACTACACCATCTTCATGACTCCATTCTGTAAGTTTCTTAGCTAAAATATCCAGCCAAGGCTTTCGGTCTTCATCATTTAATGCCTGGCCGCTTTTCATTTTGTCAATATTCTTTTGAGGATGAAAGTCATCCCCATCTTTAAACGGAATCGATAATTTTTCGGCTACCAATTTACCTATTGTCGTTTTTCCCGAACCAGAAACTCCGGCAACTATAATAAGCTTACTCATAAATCTAATTTAGGATTACTGGTATCTTCGCCCGGTATATTGAGGTCAAAACCATACTTTTTATTCATTTTTTTGATAAAATAGGTAACCAACAATGGAGATTCTTTTTCTACATTTTGGTGAATGAAGAAGTCTATTTTTGAGATTCCATCTTCGATCCAAACACCCAGACGGTCGACCCAATCGTCTAATCGTTCATAATCTGAAGGATGATTAGCGCCTACAAAACGTATAAATGCTTCGGAATTGGTCATACGCATATGCATTATATCTCTGCGCCCTGCAGTATCTACCAAAACATTTGCGATATTATTTATCTCCAATAAATGGTAAAGCTTTTGTGATACTGTCTCTTCGTTAAACCAATCTGTATGTCTAAACTCGATTGCCAGCGGCACTTCTTGCGGCCAGGCTTCGACAAATTGCTCAACGCGATCCCAGTTCTTAGGCTGAAAATTATTATGCATTTGTAAAAAAATACATCCCAATTTTTCTTTCAATAAAAGCGTGTGATCTAAATATTCAGGAAGTAATTCTGGAGCATTGATGAGCCGCTTTAAATGACTAATATTCTGGGTCACTTTAGGAAAAAACCTAAAATCTGCCGGCACTTTTTCATACCATTTCTCAAATTGCTCTTTAGGAAATAAGCGATAAAAAGTAGCATTCAATTCAATTGAATTGAACTGGGAAGAATAATAAGCCAATTCGTCTTTTGTCCCACGTGGATAAAAGTTTTTTAAGTCCTGCTTATTCCATTTTGCACAACCTACATAAAGCTGTGGTTTTTCGTTGGTTGCTTTACTATTAAGCAAAACCTTAGTATCGGGATGATCTGGCGGTAATGTAAAATCAATGCTTCCGGGATCATCTACTTTTCCAAACTTCATATCTTCGTTCTTTATAATTTAGGAATACTTATGTGCATCTTCCATATTCCATAAATATATAATTTGAATGTGTAATCACGCGTTATTTATTCAAACTAAACAAAATTTTAGCAGTTTAGAATTTTATAAAACAAGCGCTACCGAAACCAATTAATGGTTAATTTCGCAACGACTTCTAGCAATACATCTATGAAAGCAATCAAACTTATTATTTGTTTACTCATCACTCCGTTTGCCTTTTCTCAAGAAGAGCTTATTGAGACCATGTACAACCAAACCGCAGATGAGATCATAACCAAGTATATAGATCGTACGGGCGGTATTGAAGCCTGGTCTGAGGTCAATGCTACAAAGATGAATGCTACCTTTACCCAAGGTGATCTATCTGTGCCAATATATATTTACAATACGCGTAGCGGAAAGCAAGCTGTCGTCTTTGAATATAATAAGAAGAAAGTCACCCAAATGGCATTTGATGGAGCCACAATGTGGACCACAAATTTTCTTACTATGGAACCGGAGATCTCTTCTGATGATATGAGAAAGAATATGCTTTTAAAGCGTAATGACTTTCCTTCACCGCTCTTACACTATAGAGAAAATGGCTACAAAGCCGAATATATAAGTACCGTTGCAAAAAATGGTATCGTAGCTTTTAAGATCAAACTTACTCAAGAGCCCAAATTTGTAAATGGAGAAGAAGTTCCTAATGAGAGTTTCTATTATTTTGATGCTCAAAATTACTACCCTATTGCTATTGAAACCACACAACTGGGCCAGCCTGTGAGTATCACAATGACCAATTATCAAGAAGTTGAAGGACTTTATTTTCCGTTCACAATAAGTCAGGGCGGGCAACCTATTGAAGTGAAAGAGATTCTTATCAATCCTGAAATCGACTATAATATTTTTTCATTTCCTGAAAAGTAAACGGCCACGAGGTAGGACACATTTTGTGATGCCACCAAACACCATTTTTCTAGTAAAAAATTAAAGTTCAGCTTGTTAATGCATTTCAGGTTTTTGGAGCTTTAGCTCAATTTATGTAAATTTTAAGGAATTATAGAAGCCATTAGCGCTGATATGTTTAGATGTTTCATCTTGATGAAGATCTGCTTAGCGCACAAAACCCTCGAAAAATCGAGTTCTAAAATTTCTATTATGAGTTCTTTAAAATTAAAAAAATACCTTAAAAATTATTCAAAGCAACTTGTGGCCAGCAGCCTAATTTGGCTGATTGGGATGGCGCTTGTCGCATATTCGATCGCAGACAGCTCTTCTTCAGAGCAATTGATCACCTTGAAATACATCCCTGTTTACACAGTAGCCTTACTGTCTACGCTTTGTGTAGGACTTTGTCATTATTTATATTGGCAAGAGGCACTTACCGAGTAAAGCGCCTAGTTTTTATCTTCAAGTAAAGGAACAAATCTGAATTCACCGTATTCCTTTTTCTCAAAATCGGTTTGGGTTTTACGTACGATGCGTATCATCGTTTGCACTTCGTCTCCAACAGGAATTACGAGCTTACCTCCTATTTTAAGTTGTGCTAAAAGAGGTTTTGGAATGTATGGTGCTCCTGCGGTAACAATTATTCCATCAAAGGGAGCAAATTCTGGCATCCCAAGATATCCATCGCCAAAAGTGAGACGCTTAGGTCTATATCCTAATTTGGAAAGAAAGTTTTTGGTTTTTCTAAAAAGTTCTTGCTGGCGTTCTATGCTGTATACTTTTGCCCCTACTTCGCAAAGAACTGCAGTTTGATAACCACTACCTGTACCTATTTCTAAGATTTTATCACCTTTCTTTATCTCCAACAATTCGGTCTGAAATCCTACGGTAAAGGGTTGAGAGATCGTTTGATCGGCAGCAATTGGGAAGGCTTTATCTTGATAAGCGTGATCTTCAAAACTGCTATCCATAAAAAAATGTCTAGGTATTTTTCTAATAGCATCCAGAACAGCGGTGTTAGAAACACCTTTTTTCTCTACAATTTGGGCGAGCAGGCGACGTTTGCCTTGATGACGAGTAGTATCCTTCATAATGCTAAAATACATAAACCGCAGGTGCACTTCCTAGTCAAAATAAGTCATTTTTTCAACAATACTGATATAGCTCTGATTGTGCACAAGAAAGTCTATTTTTGTATTGAAGAACAAAAAACCTTTCGGTGATTGTTTTCCTGAAAACTCAAAAAAACGTACCCTTCCTAAAGGAAAAATATAAAATACTATGCTTAAAGCCGGCGTACTAGGTGCAGGTCACCTGGGCAAAATTCACTTAAAACTTTTACAACAATCAGAACGCTATGAACTCGTAGGTTTTTATGATGAGTCAGATGCAATGGCAACCAGCGTGGTTAAAGAGTTTGGTTATCATCGTTTTGAAAGTATAGAAGCGCTTATCGCGGCTTGTGATATGGTAGATGTGGTCACACCAACTACGCATCATTTTGAGTGCGCAGAGCAAGTGATCAAAGCAGGTAAACACTTGTTTATAGAAAAACCTATAACCCAAACCGTAGAGCAAGCTGTTGCCATTAGAGAACTAGCTAAAAAACACGGTGTTCGCGGACAAGTAGGACACGTAGAGCGTTTTAATCCTGCTTTTACAGCTGTTAATCATCTGATAGACAATCCTATGTTTATCGAGGCACATCGCCTTGCAGAGTTCAATCCACGCGGCACAGATGTTCCCGTGGTTCTTGACCTGATGATTCACGACATAGATGCTATTTTGAGTGTGGTAAAAAGTGATGTAAAGCATATTTCGGCTTCAGGCGTTTCTGTTATAAGCGACACTCCAGATATTGCTAATGCACGTATTGAATTTGCAAACGGATGCGTAGCCAACCTTACAGCAAGCCGAATCTCCATGAAGAAAATGCGTAAAGCCCGATTTTTTCAAAGAGACGCATACATTTCTGTAGACTTTCTTGAGAAAAAATGCGAAGTGGTACGTATGAAAGATGCTCCTGAAAATCCAGATGATTTTGCAATGATCTTACAGAATGCTGAAGGAATAAAAAAACAGATCTATTTTGATAATCCTGAAGTTGAGCCTAACAATGCCATACTTGATGAGTTAGAAGCTTTTGCAGATGCGATACAACATAACACTACCCCTATCGTTAGTCTTGCAAATGGCACCGAAGCCCTTCGTGTTGCAATGAAAATAATAGCTGATCTATAACCTGCTGTAAAGACTGCTTTTGCCTATGTTCGCAATTCTGAAAAAAGAATTTCATTCATTTTTCGCTTCTCCTGTTGGCTACTTGGTAATAGGATTATTTCTTGTTTTAAACGCTTTATTTCTATGGGTTTTTGACAACGATTTTAATCTGTTTGATTATGGCTTTGCCGATTTAACTCCGTTTTTCCAACTCGTCCCCTGGATTTTCATCTTCCTGATTCCTGCGGTAACGATGCGCAGTTTTAGTGACGAGTTGCGACTAGGCACGCTCGAACTGTTGCTTACGAGACCTATCACCACCTTAGAATTGGTTTTAGGAAAGTTTCTTGGAGCTTTAGTTTTACTGCTTTTGGCGCTTTTGCCCACACTGGTATATGTTTACGCCATTGATCAATTAGGTAATCCTCAGGGTAATTATGATCTAGGCATCTTGGCAGGTTCTTATTTAGGTCTTCTATTTCTGGCTACGGCATACTGTGCCATCGGTGTTTTTGCTTCAACACTTTCAGAAAATCAAATCGTGGCGTTCTTGATCGCTGTATTCATCAGTTTTTTATTCTACTACGGTTTTAATGGTATCGCCGAAACCTTGAATATTGATTTTCTTAGAAGTTTGAGTCTTCAGCGCCATTTTGAAAGTATCGGTCGCGGTGTATTAGACAGTCGGGACCTTATCTATTTTTTAAGTGTGACTTCAGTATTTATTGCGTTGACTGTTTTTAAACTAGAATCAAAATCAGTAAAAGGATGAGTAAACAAAAATTACGATATATAGTCTTTTTTGCTGGTGTAATTGCGGTTCTTGCTGTATCTAACTGGTTTAATTTTAGAGTTGATTTAACCGCAGACGGAAGGTATACACTTTCTGACACGTCAAAAAATATTATCCTTAAAGCACAAGATCAAGTCGTGGTTGATGTATTTCTCTCAGGAGAACTACCTGATGCTTTTAATAAATTACAAATTGAAACGCGTCAATTACTAGAAGAGTACGCTGCAGAAAATCCCAATATCAAATTTGCTTTTGTAAATCCGGTTCCAGAAGGTGCAAATCCTGATCAAATTGCTCAAGATTTTAACAACCGCGGGATGCGGCCTGAGCAAGTTCAATTGCGAGATAATGGTAAGGTGAGTCAAGAATTTATTTTCCCTTGGGCACTGGTTTCTTATCGCGGAAAAACCGTTCCTGTTTCGCTTTTAAAAAAGACGCTGGGAGCTTCTCCTGATGAACTCGTAAGCAGATCTGTACAAAATTTGGAATATGCATTCTCTAGCGGTTTTTACAAAGTACTAAACCCGAAAAATAAGCGTATTGCAGTGCTTAAGGGGAACGGCGAACTACAAGACAAATACATCGCAGATTTCTTTAAAACACTTAGAGAACGTTACTTTATTGCTCCTTTTCCTTTAGACTCTTTGAGTGCTAGTCCCGATACGGTGATGACAGCCTTAAATAAGTTTGATCTGGTTGTCGCTGCAAAACCCACCATCGCCTTTAGTGATGCTCAAAAGTATGCGTTAGATCAATTCACCATGCAGGGCGGAAAATCGCTCTTTCTAATCGATCAGGTGGCGATGGAAACCGATAGCCTTTATCAACGGGATGGGATGGCCTTAGCAACTGGTAGAAGACTTAATCTTGACGATTTATTTTTTAAATATGGGATACGTATAAATCCTGTTTTGGTTGAAGATTTATATGCAGCTCCTTTAGTCTTAGCTAGTGGTAAAGCATCAAATTCTCAATATACACAGTTGCCTTGGTTTTATTATCCGCTAGTTACTTCTAAGGAAAATCATCCTATAAATACCAATATTGACAATCCTGTGGCTTTTGAATATACCAATCAAATTGATTTGCTTGACACCGAAATACAAAAGACGGTTTTGCTACAAAGTTCGGTACTTTCAAAAATAGATGGTGTTCCTGCTCCGGTAAGTTTAGAAACGATCACCACAGAACCACGTCCTGAAAATTATGCTGCAGGACCTCAGAATCTAGCGGTTTTACTAGAAGGAGCGTTTACTTCAGCATTTAAAAACAGAATTCTTCCTATAGAAAAAAGTGTGATTCCCTTTCGCGAAAGCGCAAAACAAAAAACAGCAATGATTGTTATTGCTGATGGGGATTTGATCAAAAATGATCTGGATCAAAACGGAAGACCGCTTGAACTTGGTTTTGATAAATTCACATTTAAAGAGTACGGAAATAAAGAATTTTTACTCAATGCGGTCAATTATCTCCTAGACGATAATGGTCTTATTAACATTAGAAGTAAAAGTATTGTACTTCCAGCACTCGATATTCAAAAAACCACAAATGACCGCGCCACTTGGCAGGCCTTGACAATAGGGCTTCCGCTAGCGATTCTTTTACTTTTCGCACTTATTTACACCTATCTCAGACGGCGTAAATACAGCCGCTAAGTGTTGATAAGTTTGTTTCGGCAAAAAATGCTATTACGATATCTTTGTGAAGCTGTGTGACAGCTTAAATTAAAAAATTCACAACCAATTTGAATTCTAGTTTTGACCTCGTGTCAAATAGCATAAATAGCTACTTCTTATGAAATTTATTGTATCAAGTTCATACCTTTTAAAACAATTACAGGTTTTAGGTGGTGTAATTAGCAATAGCAACACGCTTCCAATTTTAGATAATTTTTTATTTGAATTAGAAGAAAATGTACTCAAAGTCTCTGCTTCAGATTTAGAGACAACCATGATTGCTACTCTTGAAGTAGAATCTGAAGACAGTGGAAATATCGCCGTTCCTGCGCGTCTCCTGTTAGACACTTTGAAAACCTTTCCTGAGCAACCTTTAACATTTGTTGCGGGAGATAACAATACTATAGAGATTAGCTCTAATCATGGTAAATATGCATTGGCATACGCTTCTGGTGAAGAATTCCCGAACGCTGTAGAACTTGATGACCCAAGTAAAGTAACTATTCCTGCAGGTGTTTTGGCAACAGCGGTAAGCAATACCATTTTTGCTACAGGAAATGACGACCTAAGACCGGTGATGAGCGGAGTTTTCTTTCAGTTTGATACTGAAGGTTTAACTTTTGTTGCTACTGATGCACACAAGTTGGTTAAATACGGGCGTACTGATGTACAAGCCAATCAAACGGCTGAATTTATTATGCCTAAAAAACCATTGAACTTATTAAAAGGAATTTTGGCATCAAGTGACGACGACATCAATGTAGAGTATAACGACTCAAATGCTAAATTTAGCTTTGATAATGTGCAGTTATTATGTCGTTTAATCGATGGGAAATACCCTAACTATGAAGCGGTAATCCCTAAAGAGAATCCAAATAAATTGATCATCGATCGTAACCAGTTTTTAAATTCTGTACGTCGTGTATCTATTTTCTCAAATAAGACTACGCACCAAATAAGACTTAAAATCGCCGGTGCCGAATTGAATATTTCTGCAGAAGATGTTGACTATAGCAATAAAGCAGAAGAACGTCTAACCTGTGATTATCAAGGAGATGATATGCAAATAGGTTTCAACAGTAGATTTCTCGTTGAGATGTTGAATAATTTAAATGCTAATGATGTTTCTTTAGAAATGTCACTTCCTAACCGTGCCGGTATTTTAACTCCGGTAGACGGTCTTGATGAAGGTGAAAAAGTAACCATGCTGGTGATGCCGGTAATGCTTAATAACTAAGAGTAAGAAGGATAAGTAAGTACCTTTTATTTAAAAGCGTTCTTGTGAGTAATTGCAAGAGCGCTTTGTTATTTTACAAGAACTTGTTTTACAGCGATTTATTGCAAGTTTGCTATTTTCACACTACATTTAAAATCCCATTAGATCATTTTATAATTCCCCTGTAATCAAAGTTTCTTTTTATGAAAAGAGATCTCATTTCAGGATTTGCACTAGGCTTGCTGGTTGGCTTGCTTATCGGGTTATCGATCGCCCAAGTTACCGGAATCATTTTAGGAGCACTCACTTCACTTCTTGCTGCATTCTTTGGCCTTCGACCAGATAAAGAAGGTGAAACAGGAAATAAAGTGGTCATTGGTGCATTTAGTTTCAGTTGTTTTTGCGCGTTGTTTCTAGGGATTTATATGCGCACACATGACGTTCTTGCCCCATCCTTAGAAAAAGAGATTGCAACCTATAAAGCAGCCAACTTTTCTGAAGATGAAATAAAAGAATTGATCTATTTTAAAAAATTTGGTCTTGTAGCGAACCAAAAATATAGTTTTAGCAAAGAAGCAGCCTCTGCAAACGCTGTAAAAAGTACATTGCTTATGGCTGAAGATGTCGATCTACCTATCTGTGATGTAGCTTTAAACGAACTTTCTATTCAGGAAATTGAAGAAGCATTTACTTCATCGGGAGGAGCCTATCAAAGGTTGTTTCAATCACTCTCTAAAAACAGCATAGACGATGCGCAGTTAAGAGTAACATTAATGCAAATACAAAAGCTGTTATGCGAATAATTCTGTTTGTATTAATAACGCTTTTATCGTTATCAAATGTTCACTCCGGTATTAAAGAGGAAGTGAGTAAAACCATCGTTCGCGTTAAATCGGGCAACAAATTCTCAACAGGGTTTTTCTTTGAAAGCGGAAAACAAATTATTGCTACGCTTCATTCCATTGGCAATCCCAACCAAATCGAAGTCTATCTTCCCAGCCAAAAATCGTGGTGTAATGTTCAGTTGTCAAGAATTTCAAAAAAATCTGATCTCGTTTTGCTTTCGCTCAAAAATTGTGAATCCGACCACTATTTAAAGACTGAAAATATTGCTAAAACCACAATAGATTCTAAAGTCTTTACAGTAGGTTATTATGGAAGTAATGATAAGTATCAGGATCGGGATTTTACGGTAGGACTCATCGAAGGCAAACGTCTTAAAGACCTTTTAGAAGCTTCGGCTGAGCAAGAAATACGCTCGTTGGGATTTCCATCTCTTGATACTGAAATTGTGTATCTAAAAGGGCAATTACTTCATGGATTTTCAGGATCTCCTATTGTAGATCTAAACGGAAAAATCATCGGTGTTGCAGACGGGGGATTAGAAAATGGAGCCGCCGGAATAAGCTGGTGCATTACTTCTTCCGCCTTAAAAGAACTTATATATGCAACCGATACATTTCCTGTAAACAGTCTACAAAAAGTAAACACGCTTTTTGCTGAAGAAATCGCAGCATCTGATGCAAAGTCAATAAGCAATGAGCAATTTACGTTTCAGTTGATAAAATCAAGAACATTTGATGAACTCAATGCTACCGGAAACTATACTGAATATCCTGAAATGGGTATGTATCAAGTCTTACAAGCCCTGGATCAAGAAGGTATTGTTTATAACAATTTTAGCTTCGATATATACCTTGAAGCTACAACTGGAGCAACAATCGCACTGCCCAAAGGAATGGAATTAAAGCAAGAGGACGGACTTTTCTATGCAACTACTTATGATAATCAAATAGTAATCTTAATTGCGTTATATGAGACTTACGACGTACAACAAATGTCACTAGAGTTTGAGAATATGCTACAGGCGGCCACGGGAGTTTACAGCTGGCAACTAGACTCAAGAATGTCGTTTTTGATTCCGTATTATAGACCAGACAATGTGGTCATCAACAGGAAAGCTTTTTTTAATTATCAACCCAACAGATATCTTCTAGAAGCTCTTGCCGCAAAAGACTATACTTTTTTTGGAGTAGCTATGGTTTTTAAAGAAGCTTTTGATTTTAATTCGTATGAGTTTATTGACGATAATCTCGCGGCTAAATATATCCTGGCTCAGCAATTAACTACGTTTACCAACTAAAAAAGGTTCAACATATATGTTGAACCTTTTTTACCATTTATAACTGTGTTTTATTCAAACGTATAGAATAAGCCAGGGCCATCACAACTTTGCCAAGTACTTTTAACGCTATCTGAGCTCGTATACATAAGCAATTCTACAGCATCTCCTGTACAATTACCCACCAATTCATTATTTGAATTATGCGTGAACTGAAGGTATTTGTCACTATTGATCATCACAATATCAAAGGTACCTTTAGATTCTAAAGTCTCGCCATCGCGTTCTCGCACCTTTGTAAAGCTCATTCCCGGTCCTAGGATATAATATTCTTGCCATTCCATCTCAGCTCCTGTTTGTTCAGAATTTTGAATAGAACCCGTCATTTTAACGAGAGAAAGCTTTACTTGTGAAGTTTCCTGAACCAAATCGGCAGTTGTATTGTTATCATCACTGCAAGAAACAATACTTCCAAAAATTAAACTGAAAACTAAAAGTCGTAAGATCATTTTTAAACGTTTACCAATAGATGCTAGAAACTCAAAAAGGTTGCGTTTATTACATAAAAAAACCGAAGATTTATAATCTTCGGTTTTTTAGATACTTAAAATCTCATATTTTATACTCTTGGTAAATCTCCATCACCTTTGAGCGGTAAATCTGAACTTCCCATCAAGTAAGTATCAATGTGATGTGCGGCTTGTCTACCTTCAGAAATTGCCCAAACAATTAATGATTGACCGCGACGAGAATCTCCAGCTGCAAAAACACCCGGCACATTAGTCGAGTAATCTTCAATTGACGCCTCGATATTAGTACGTGCATCCATTTTGATTCCCAGTTGCTCTGCAATTGTAGGTTCGCTTCCTGTAAAACCAAGTGCTAAAAGTACCATATCGGTCTTCCATTCCTTTTCGGTTCCCGGAACTTCAGAGAGATTAGGTCGCTCTCCTGGTTTGTGGGTCCACTCCACTTCAACAGTAACCAAACCGGTTAAGTTTCCATCGTCATCTCCTACAAACTTTTTTGTAGAGATTGAGAAAAAACGCTCAGCACCTTCTTTGTGTGAGGTACTTGTGCGAAGGCGCATTGGCCAATATGGCCACGGCTGATTTTCAGGACGCTCAGGCGTTCCCTTACTCATAATCTCAAAATTCTTAACGCTGTTTGCTCCGTGACGAATTGAAGTTCCTATACAGTCACTTCCAGTATCTCCACCACCAATTACAATTACATCCTTTCCAGTCGCTTTGATCTCTTCACCTTTCCATTCTAAACCATCTACACGACGATTGTTTTGCGGTAAGAAATCCATAGCCTGATAAACCCCTTTAAGATCTGCGCCCGGAATTGGTAAGTTGCGACGTACAGTAGCTCCTGTAGAAAGTACAACTGCATCAAAGTCATTTTTTAAATCATCTGCTTTTACATCCTTACCAACGTGAACACCACATTTAAAGATTATTCCTTCTTCCTCTAAAACTGCTAGTCTGCGGTCTATGATATGTTTTTCCATTTTAAAATCAGGAATACCATAACGCAGTAAACCTCCCGGTTTTTCATCACGCTCAAATACAGTTACAGTATGCCCGGCACGGTTAAGCTGCTGCGCAGTAGCAAGACCAGCAGGTCCTGAACCTATAACGGCAACTGTTTTTCCTGTACGCTTTTCAGGTGGATTTGCTTTTACCCAACCATTTTTAAAGGCTTCTTCTGCAATATTTTTTTCAATATTCTCAATGGTCACAGGATCTTCATTGATCCCAAGTACACAAGCTTCTTCACAAGGAGCCGGACATAATCTTCCCGTAAATTCAGGGAAATTATTGGTTCCATGTAAAATAGATGCTGCTTCCTCCCACCGCTCACGATAAACCGCGTCGTTAAAATCTGGAATTAAATTACCCAGTGGACAACCACTATGGCAAAATGGAATTCCGCAATCCATACAACGGGCACCTTGCTTTTTTAATTCAGGTTTTTCTAGCGGAATGGTAAACTCCTCATATTTCTGAATCCGTTCCTCAACAGGTTTGTACGGTTCATTTTTTCTATCGTATTCTAAAAATCCGGTTACTTTTCCCATGATTCTATTATTCCGTTAAATCTGTTAATTTTTCTTCTTCTTCCAATCTTATCAAAGCCTGACGGTATTCTTCCGGTAGCACTTTAACAAACTTGGTGATGTAAGAATCCCAATTCTCAAGAATACGCTGCGCCAATGCACTTTGCGTATAATTGTAATGATTGGTTATTAATTCTTTTAGTTGCTGTACGTCATCTTCTTCGGTTACCGGATCAAGATTTAGATCTTCGGCATTACATTTTGACTTGAATTTCTCATCCTCGTCTAAAACATAAGCAATACCACCACTCATACCGGCACCAAAGTTTCTACCCGTAGAACCTAGAATGACAGCTACACCACCGGTCATATATTCACAACCGTGGTCACCGATTCCTTCAACAACAGCAGTAGCACCACTATTACGTACACAAAAACGCTCACCAGCAACACCATTAAAGTATGCCTCTCCACTCGTTGCGCCATAAAGTGCTACGTTACCAATTATGATGTTTTCATTAGCTTCAAAAGAGGCCTCTTCTGGAACTTTGATAATTAAGCGAGCTCCTGAAAGTCCTTTACCTACATAATCATTAGCGTTTCCATCTATCTTAAGCGTAAGACCTTTAGTGGCAAATGCACCAAAACTCTGTCCGGCAGATCCTTTAAAATTCACCTTTAGAGTATTGTCAGGAAGACCTTGCTCGCCATAAATCTTAGATATTTCATTACTTAAGATCGCACCAACTGCACGATCCAAGTTGGTAATACGCATATCTAAAGTTGTCTTCTCTTTTCTGAAAAGCGCCGTGTGCGCCAACTCTATGATTTCAAAATCGATAGACTTTTCTAAATGGTGATTTTGAGTTTCTGTATTATAGATTTTTACACCTTCTGGAACCTGAATATTATGCAAGATTGGTGAGAGATCAATTCCTGCAGCTTTGTAATGCTCAATCGCCTTGTTTCGGTCTAACTTATGCGCTTGTCCAACCATCTCATCAACAGTTCGGAATCCTAACTGAGCCATAATCTCTCTTAATTCTTCTGCAATGAAGTACATAAAGTTCACAACGTGCTCGGGTTGACCTTTGAATTTCTTACGTAATTCTGGGTTTTGTGTTGCGATACCTACAGGACACGTATTTAAATGACACACGCGCATCATAATACACCCTGAAGCAACCAATGGCGCCGTTGCAAAACCGAATTCTTCTGCACCTAGTAAACAGGCTACGGCAACATCACGGCCGGTTTTTAATTGCCCGTCACATTCTAAACGAATACGGCTACGTAAATCATTAAGAACTAAGGTTTGTTGTGCTTCGGCAATACCTAATTCCCAAGGTAAACCTGCGTGACGCAGTGAGGTTAATGGTGATGCACCGGTTCCTCCGTCATAACCTGAAACCAGAATTACATCTGCCATCGCTTTTGCAACACCGGCAGCTACCGTACCAACACCAACTTCAGAAACAAGTTTAACATTTATACGCGCTTCACGGTTAGCAGATTTTAAATCATAAATCAATTGTGCTAAATCTTCAATCGAATAGATATCGTGATGTGGTGGTGGTGAAATCAAACCAACGTATGGCGTACTCTTACGCGTTTTGGCAATAAATTTATTTACTTTTTCACCAGGAAGTTGCCCACCTTCTCCGGGTTTTGCACCCTGAGCCATTTTAATCTGTATTTCTTTGGCACTACTCAAGTAATTACTCGTCACACCAAAACGACCAGAAGCTACCTGCTTGATCGCTGAGTTTCTCCAATCGCCATTAGGACTCTTATAGAAACGTTCTGCATCTTCTCCTCCTTCTCCACTGTTACTTTTACCACCTATACGGTTCATCGCAACAGCAAGATTCTCGTGTGCTTCTTTACTGATAGACCCATAAGACATTGCTCCGGTTTTGAAACGCTTTACAATTTCAGTCCACGGTTCTACTTCTTCAATTGGAATTGGATCGTAATTTGAAAATTCAAAAAGACCACGTATCGTCATTAATTGTTTAGACTGCTCGTTGATCAGTTTTGAGTATTCTTTATACGTCGTTGGATTATTACGTCTAACAGCCTCTTGAAGTTTAGCAATTGATAACGGATTGAACATATGTCGTTCTCCATTACGTCTCCATCGGTATTCTCCACCTGCATCCAGACTAAGATTTCCAGAAATATTTTTGCTGTCAAATGTACGGCTGTGACGCTTGGCAATCTCTTGCTCTACTTCATATAATCCAATTCCTTCAATTCTACTTGGAGTATTTGGGAAATATTTTGAAATGAGTTTAGAGTTGAGCCCTAAAGCTTCAAATAATCGAGAACCACGGTATGAATTCAAGGTAGAAATACCAATCTTATTCATAACCTTTACAACTCCTTTACCAATGGCTTTGTTATAATTCTCAACTGCAGTTGTAAAATCAATTCCGTCTAGGTTACCAGCTTCGATTTCCTTTTGAATGATCTCATTTACCATGTATGGGTTAATCGCACTCGCACCATAACCAAACAATAATGCAAAGTGATGCACTTCTCGAGGTTCTGCAGATTCGACGATTATACTCATTTTAGAACGCTGTCCACTTCTGAACAAACCACTGTTTAGGTAGGAACAAGCCAGCAAAGCAGGAATTGGCGCCATTTCGGCATTTACTCCTCTATCTGATAAAATTAAAATGGTATGGCCATCATCAATACTTTTTGAGGCCATCGCTACCATTTTATCTAAGGCATCTTCAAGACCATTCAAACCGCGTTTTGCTTCGTAAAGCATCGGTATTGAAGTGTTCTTAAAATCAGGATTGTCAAAATTCTTTATTTTATCAAGATCCTCTTTAGATATAACCGGGTTTTGGATTCTGATTTTTTTACAATAATCAGGCGTGATCTCCATTAAATTGGTATCAGGACCTAAAGTAAGGCTCAAATCAGTGATAAGTTCTTCTCGAATTCCATCGAGAGGCGGGTTAGTTACTTGAGCAAATAATTGCTTAAAATAGTTATATATAAGTTGAGGACGATCTGAAAGAACTGCAAGAGGCGTATCAGATCCCATAGATCCAATAGGCTCTTTACCTTTTGTAGCCATCGGAAGAATGATGGTGTTTACATCTTCTTTTGTATAGCCAAAAGCATTTTTGCGCAGATCATAAACGGTATCTTCCAGTTTAAAATCTACGTCACGATATGGAATATCCTTTAAATGAACTCGATTTTGATCAAGCCATTCCTGATATGGTTTTTGAGTAACAATACTTTCTTTAACCTCTTCATCGTTTACGATGCGACCGGCTTTCATATCAACCAAGAACATTTTTCCCGGCTCAAGACGACCGTGGAATGCCACATTTTTTGGATCAATCTCTAAAACTCCAGTTTCAGAAGACATGATTACATCTCCAGATTTGGTTACCGTATAACGAGAAGGTCTTAAACCATTACGGTCAAGCACCGCTCCAATATAGTCTCCATCTGTAAATGGAATAGACGCAGGACCATCCCAAGGCTCCATAATACAACTATTGAACTCATAGAATGCCTTTTTCTCATCGGTCATATCTTTATGCTTCTCCCAAGCTTCAGGAACAAGCATCATCATAATTTCGGGTAACGATCTACCAGACATAAGAAGTAATTCAACCACCATATCCATCGAAGCTGAGTCTGATTTTCCCGGTAAAATAATTGGGAATAGCTCTTTAAGCTCATCGCCAAACCAATCACTTTTTAAGAGTTCTTCTCTACTGCGCATACGAGAGACGTTTCCGCGAAGCGTATTGATCTCCCCATTATGACACATGTATCTAAAGGGTTGCGCTAAATCCCAAGTTGGGAATGTATTGGTAGAGAAACGTTGGTGTACAAGCGCTAAACGTGTAGTAAGCTTTGGGTCTAAAAGATCTACATAGTAGTACTTAATATCTTCAGGCATCAGAAGTCCTTTAAATATAAGTGTCTTGTTAGAAAGACTTGGTAGATAAAAGAAGCTTCGCTCAGACAACTTACTATTTAATATAGTATGCTCTGTTATTTTTCTAGCAGTGTAAAGTTTAATCATAAACTCACGCTCCTCCATTTCAACATCGTCTGGCTTACCAACAAATATTTGCTCTATATGTGGCTCTACACTAGCAGCAATAGCACCAAGATAACCAGTATCTACCGGCACGCGTCTCCAGCCTAATAATTTTAGACCTTTACTTTTAATTTGCTCTTCAAATATCTTCTTACAATATGCACGTTGATTTTCTTTTTGAGGTAAGAATACATTACCCATTGCATACTCCCGTGCTGCTGGAAGATCAAAATCGCAATTCTCTTTAAAGAAATCGTACGGTATATCTATAAGTATACCCGCACCATCTCCTGTTTTTCCATCACTACTTACCGCACCTCTGTGTTCTAGTTTTTCAAGAATTTCAAGAGCCTTATGAATTATTCCATTAGACTGCTTTCCTTCAAGACTACAAATAAACCCAGCACCGCAATTTTCGTGCTCCCATTCTGGTGAATATAAACCTTGTTTTTCCATAAAATTTTTGCTCAATATTAAAGACAGAAGGATAAAGCTATTCAATAAACTGAAATGCCAATAATTTTCAAGAATAAGATTTTTATTATTTCGATTTTATCAAAAAAATCTCTTAAAAATAAGAAGTAAAGAAAAAAAATGCACTCTTATTAATGAAAATGAAATGCATTTTCGGCAAAAATGAGTCAAATCTACATTTAGTGATTACATTAAAAATCTTAAGCGAATGTTAACAATTGACGTTTTTGGTAGTTTTTCACCCCTTTATTTACCAAAAATTAACAAAAAAGCCATATTCACTACAATAAAATTCACAATTTAAAACTTCCGAAATCGGTTTCGAGTGCTATACCCTAAAATTTTAGGGGGTATAATTACAGAAATAACAAAAATTTGTAGTTACCCCCTATTTTTTTGGGGGTGATTTTAAATAATACCTAGTTTAGCACCTCACCAATTAATCAATTTAAAAAATGAAAAAATTAATTTTACCTGTAATGTTGTGCTTAGGACTTGCAACCTTTGCTCAAGAAGAAGAAACCTCTTGGACTGATGGATTTTCACTTTCTGGATCTATCGACGCGTATTTTAGACAGAATATTACGACGCTCAACAAGATGACTGACGAAGGCTATCCTGCACCGGGATCTTCTTTTGCTAATCAGCCAGGTTTCGCTTTAGGTATGGCCAATGCAGTTTTAAGTTATGAAAAAGGTAGCGTAGGAGCTGTAGCAGACCTTGTGTATGGTCCTCGTGGTACAGATGCTGTTTTTGCATCTACAACTGCAAGTTCAAGTATTGTTAACCAATTATATGTGTATTGGAATGTAAGCGAAAGTGTTACTTTAACTTTTGGTAACTGGAACACGTATTTAGGGTATGAAGTTATTTCACCAGCAGCAAACTTCAACTACTCTACCTCTTACATGTTCTCTTATGGACCATTCTCACATTCTGGTCTTAAAGCAGATTTTGCTTTAGATGATAACTGGAGTGCAATGCTTGCTGTAATGAACGCAACAGACTTTACAGACTTTAACCCTTCAGGAAGTTATACGTTTGGAGGTCAGTTAGGATACTCTACAGACAGTGGTAGCACTTTCTTAAACTTTTTGTACGGAGATCAAGACGGAGACTACACAGACCAAGGTATGGGAGAAGGCGTAGGATCTACTTTTCAAGTTGACTTGACTACAGGTTATGATTTAAGCGACTCTTTTTATTTAGGATTGAATACTACTTATAACTCTACGGCTGTAGACGGAGCAGATAGCTTTGGATTCTATGGTGTGGCTCTATATGCGCAAGCAGCATTAAGCGATTCATTCTCATTAGGACTTCGTCCAGAATATTTTAGCGAGTTTGAAGGCGGTGCAGGTGCAATTGGCGGATATGATGCTGAAGGGGATGCTAATGTATTTGCAGTTACTTTATCTGGTAATGCAAAAGTTGGTCCTTTGACAATTATTCCCGAATTTAGATTAGATTCTGCAAGTGAAGATGTATTTCTTGACTCGTATGACGGAACTCCTACTTTCACTGGTAGCTTAGGTTCTTTCTTACTTGCAGCCGTATATTCATTTTAACCTAAACTAAATTTTACAATGAAAAAAATTGAAGCGATTATTAGAAAATCAAAATTCACAGCTGTTAAAAAGGCTTTACATGACAAAGGAGTGAACTTTTTCTCCTATTGGGATGTAACAGGTCTTGGTAACGAAAAAGAAGGTCATGTTTATCGCGGAGTATCTTACAGTACAAGTGATATTCAGCGTAGATACCTTTCTATAGTTGTAAATGATGATTTTGAGCAGGCTGCTGTTGCTGCAATTCTTGATGCTGCTGCTACCGGAGAGGTGGGAGATGGTAAAATCTTCGTATCTGATGTGCAAGATGCTTACCGCATAAGAACAGGCAAAAAAGGGCCAGACACGCTAAACTAAAACTAATCAAACTAAAATAAATCAAATGAATTTTATGGCTAATATGTTATTACAAGAACCGGCTGATGCAGTACAAGCTGCTGTAGATGCCGTTAATGCAGATCTTGGTATTCTTTGGATCATAATTGCCGCCATCTTGGTGTTTTTTATGCAAGCAGGATTTACCTTGGTAGAAACTGGTTTTACAAGCGCAAAGAATGCCGGTAATATAATCATGAAAAACTTTATGGACCTCGCAGTAGGATCTGTAATGTTTTGGGTTGTTGGTTACTCTATTATGTATGGAGGCGAGACTATTCTAGGTGGTTTTATGAGAGATCCATCTGATCTTGCTTTCTTTAGTGAAGATGACTGGCACAACCTGTTTTTCCAGACGGTGTTCTGTGCGACTGCAGCAACAATCGTTTCTGGTGCTGTTGCAGGACGTTTTAAGTTCTCATCTTACTTAATCATCTCTGCAATTCTTACTACGTTTATCTACCCTGTTTCTGGTAGCTGGTTATGGCCTTTTGATGATCAAGCTTGGTTAAATAACCTAGGTTTTATTGACTTTGCTGGTTCTACAATTGTTCACGCTGTAGGTGGTTTTGCCGCTTTAGTTGCTGCAAAACTTGTAGGTCCTAGAATTGGAAAATACGGTCCTGACGGACAAGTAAACGTAATTAGAGGTCACAACTTACTATTAGGAGCTCTTGGTGTATTTATCCTTTGGTTAGGATGGTTTGGCTTTAACGGTGGTTCTCAACTTGCCTTTGGTGGGGATGATTCTATCGCAGTAGGTAGTGTGATCATAAATACAAACCTAGCAGCTGCTTTAGGTGCGATCACAGCATTATTCTTTACTTGGGGTAAATATGGTAAGCCAGATATCTCAATGACTCTTAATGGTGCACTAGCCGGACTTGTAGGTATTACTGCTGGTTGTGGTAACGTTGATGCTTTTGGAGCTGCGGCTATTGGTTTAATCAGTGGTTTTGTAGTTGTGCTTTCAATTGAATTCATTGACAAGAAGCTTAAAATTGACGATCCTGTAGGTGCAATTTCAGTACACGGAGTATGTGGATTCTTAGGAACCGTACTTGTTGGTGTATTTGCGACTGAAGGCGGAGTGCTTTACGGCGGTGGTTTTGGTCAATTAGGTGTTCAAGTATTAGGTTCTCTATCTATGATCGCTTGGGCGCTAGTTGCAACCTTTATCGTATTGTTTATCGTTAAGAAAACAATTGGTTTACGAGTAAGCGAGAAAGAAGAGCTTGAAGGACTAGATGTTCACGAGCACGGTACTGCTGCTTACTACAATGGCGAAGACGAAGAATAAACTTCCTATTTGATATAACTAAAAACCCGCGGCTAAAACCGCGGGTTTTTTATTGACTCCTGCAAAGGATTTAACACTTCAAAGATTGCTTCGAAAGTGAAAATTCGTTTCCAATCAATGCCTCATTGCCCTCAGGTAGTTTACTCTTAATAATTTCCGTTCTACTATTTTAAAAATTGAATAGATAACGGGTAATACGTAGGTTCACCATTAGAAGCTTTAATCGCATTAATTATGGGAAAAATTAATACTAGAAGCCCAAGTGCTATCAAAGCTAAAATACCTAATCCAAACAAAAAGATTAGCGGAATACATATAATTGAATAGATAAATGCACTTATCTGAAAATTCAATATCTGTTTTCCATGCTCATCCATATTTAAGACCTTATCGCGCTGGGTCAACCATAAAATAAGCGGGACAATAAAACCTCCTATTCCCGTAACTAAGTCTAGCAATTGACTTAAATGGGCAACAACTAATAAATTTCTATCTTCTCTAAGCATCATAATTTGTTTGATTTTTTGATTGTTCACTCTATTGGTATTCATTTATTAAAAAACGTTACAGTCTCTGGCCTTAAAGCTATTTTCTGATTCTGGCACGCTCCTTGTATTCAATTAAGCGTACCATCCAAAATAGTTAAATGAGTACAAACAATCTAAAACAAGAAATTATGAGAAACTTAATTTACCTTTTCGTTGGCTTGCTTGCAGGACTCAGTTCTGCGACAGCAAAAAATTTGGATGATACCTCAATTAATAGATACTATGACGGTAGTCGATACATATTTGTAGAAGGTGGTGTAGAATTTTCAGTTTATCCTGATGGTGAATTTGACTTTGTATTAACTCAAATCGCACAAGGCGTTAACGTTAATGTAAACGCTGGTCCCGTAAACATCAGTTATAATTCTGGATTTAATTATGATCCTTATGTTCAATATGATGATTATGGTGCTGTAATTCAAATTGAAAACGTACCTGTTTACTATGATAATTGGGGAAGAATCATTCAAGCAGGTAACGTATATATCAATTATCAAAATAACAGAATCGTTAATGTTGGCGGTTTACACGTTTATTATAATGCAGGTCGTTTTTCACACGTAAGAGGTTATATAAACATCTATAATAGAAGATATGTATATCACCCTTATCATAACTTTTTCTATAGACCATTTTTTGATAGATGTTTAGTTTATACAACCCCGTACAGACGATACTACAGACCGGTACGTTACGATTATGCATATCATAGAAGTCATTATTTACAAGGATACCGTAACGGGTACAGAAATGCATATCATGATTTTAAAAGACCTAGAGGTCGTGTAGCACACAATAATGCACGTAGAGGAAGTTATTCTAAAGCAAGGGCTCGAGTAAATAATAACAGGTCAAATACTGTACGCTCCCGCTCAAGTCGAAGTGTTGCAAATAATAGAACTACACGTAGCGCTAATACCAATAGACAAGTAAGACGTGTTAACGATTCTAGAGCTGTAATAAATAATAGATCTAATAGTGTTTATACTAATTCGCGTGGTAATACTACAGCAAGAAGTGCAAATCGAAATGCAAATAGTGCAACCCGAAGCAGCAATTCTGGCCGAAATGTAGTTAAAACTCAAAGAACAAGTAATTCTAGTCGGAATAATGCGATAAAAAGGTCAAATCAACAGCGTTCTATAGCGCAAAGAAGTTCAAATAATCGTAATATTGCAAAGTCTAGAACTGCAAGAACGCAAAGAGCAACAAATACGCGTTCTTCAAACCCTAGAAATGTTTCTAAAAGTGTAAATACACAGCGCTCAGTAGTTAAAAGAGCTACTCAACCGCAAAGAAACGTTCAGCGGTCACAAAGCTCTCGCAGCAGTAATGCAGCTCGAGCTTCAAATACAAGAAAAACTAGTTCCGCAAGAACTTCAAGAGGAAATTCTAGAGGTCGTGGAAACTAAATAAAGATTTTTTGGTTGGTTAGTTGGAAGGTCCCGTATCTGATTTATTCAGATCGGGATTTTCTCGTTAATAGATTGTTGTTAATCCAATTATTGATCTCTGAAGAAATATTCAGTTTATAAATAATCAGCAAATACGCACAACTCAAAATTGCTGCTTTCAAACCAATGGCAAGAATAGGATTCCATTGAAAATCCCAGAAGAAAAAACTCAAACTGAATAACAACAATATAATAGTAAGGTATCCGGTTTCTCGAGAGAAAGGATGCATTTGAAATTTTTTATAGACAACAAGTATTTTTGAGGAACTATACACCACCGAAGCTAAAAAAGTTGCAATCGCCGCACCGTTAATTCCTAACGTAGGAATAAAGATCAGGTTTAATACGACTGCTACGATCACCAACAAAACCCCCAAAATCAGAACCAAACGGTAATAATCACTATTGAATAAAATAGCATTATTATTCCCCATAAGATTGTCGACCAGTTTGGCTAAAGAAATTAAAAGCACCACATACAAGCCCTTGCTGTACGCAGGATCTAAAAGGAAATAGAGACTTTTTATGTTACAAATGATCATCAAAAAAATAAGTCCGGAAACAGCATACAATGTAATAGAGCTCTTTTTGTAAAGATCTTTAAGCTCTATAAATCGTCTCGTGTTTAGGTAAGTTGCCGTAAGCGGATACAATATTTGATGCATTGCTCGCGCAGGCACAGCAATAACTGCGGCCACATAGATTCCTACGGAATAATAAGCTACATTTTCTATGGCAACCAATTTCCCCAACATAAACATATCGATCTCCAAAATCATCACAGAAATAGAACCTGCTATTATAATTAAAAGGCTATACTTAAAAATCGATTGCCATTCTTGAGGTATCGCAATTCTAAATTTCGGCCTTTTCAAATGAAAAGCATACCCCATCATCACAAGCATACGCAACACATAAACAGCAGCCACTCCATATAAAAACAGGTTAACTGAAAGTAGATCAAACGCAAAAGCGATAAGCAAAAGCATAATTCCGAAGCGATGAAAAACCTCATTCATCAGGTTACCAAATACACTTTGTAATTGTGTTTTTGCCCAGGCGTAACTTATTTCAAAGTAAGCCATTGCTACAGCTATAATCGCAACTAAATAGGCATAGGGTTCAACGATTTCGTTTTTTGAAGCTAAAAATCCGGTGAATTGATCGTAATAAAAGTATATAAATACTACAGCAGGAATAATTACAAAAAGCGGCATGATTAGCATGAAACTCATAAAATTACGCTGCTTTACTCCCGTATACGTTGAATAAAATTTGATCAATGTATTCTGAACTCCAAAAGCCACAAAAGGCATAGCTAAAGTCGCGGCACTGAGTAAAAAACCAACAAGACCGTAATACTCATCCTCGAAAAACTGCACATAAAGGACCAAGGTGTTTAAAGCTCCTATCCCAAAACCTAAATAAGTCGTAATTAAATTCTTAAAAGATTGTGACGCAACAATTCCCATATTACATAGCGTGAATTACTTGAGCCAACTGCTCGGTTAAATGTCTGCGTGTAAATTGCTTAAGATCACCGGTCGTGTTTGCAATTCCGCTCATTGAATACGCCTCGTATTTTTTACGTAATTCCTCCTTTAAGCCTTGTTTATCTGCATAGGTATAATAATGTCCTCCTTTTGCTTTGGCTATGATATCGGTTACATCAGAGTCTTTTGGACCTAATGCAATAATTGGTCTTTGCGCGGCTAAATATTCAAATAATTTCCCAGGAATAATCACTTGTGTTTCTTCTGAATCAATCTCTAAAAGCAGTAGTAATTGCGCGCTGCGCTGCTTCACAAGCGCCTCTTGATGCGAAAGATAACCGGGAACTTCTAAGTTTTTCTTCAGTCCAAATTTTTCAATCGTCTCAATTACCGAATCTCCTACTCTTCCTATAAGCTCAATTTTGAGATTGTGCTCAAAATCTGGTAGTTCGTGTTTTAATTCAGCTAAAACTTCCCACAAAATCAACGGGTTGCGATCTTCTAGTAACGAGCCTATATGGGCTAAACTAAATTTTTCATCTAATGGAGATTGCTCAACACGTTCTTCATCAAAACCATTGGTAATACTCGAAATTGGTGTTTGAGTGAGTCTACTAAAATCAGTCTTAGTTTTAGGACTGGTAACTAAAATATGAGTTGCTTCATTAAGAACTTCAGATTCTAATTTCTTGTGCTTTTGTTGCGCCTTAGCAGTAAGTTTCAATTTTTTATGATAGCCAATACTCGTCCACGGATCTCTAAAATCTGCTATCCAAGGTAATTTAAATTTCTTCTTTAATTCTAGACCTATTAGATGTAAACTGTGCGGAGGTCCAGTAGTAATAAGGCAATCCACTGCGTTATTCGAAAGATAATCTGACAAATAACTGACCGAAGGTTTTACCCAAAATTTTCGGGCATCCGGAATAAAAAGATTTCCTCTTACAAAAAGCATAAGCTTTTGCAACCAATTTTGCTTTTCTTCAGCTTTTATTATACCTGAGCTTATTTTTTTGGTCTCTTTTTTTGAAAATAATCCGGCAAGCGCATAAGGCTCCCAAATTCGATTTTCAAGAATTGTTATCCCTTTTGGAATCTCGGCGAGTAAACTTTCATCCCGAATAGGATAATCTGCATTCTCAGGAATATAAACCACAGGTTCAACATTGTAATCCCTCAAATATTTGACAAACTTTAACCAACGCTGAACACCGGGCCCACCTGCCGGAGGCCAATAATAGCATATGATCAACGCTTTTTTCACGAAATAGTGATTAAGATTAAAATGAATATTTGATCACAAGTTAAGCTTCAGCTGTAGAAGCCTTCTTACGATAGCCATAAAACAAACCACCGAGCACGATCAATATCAAAACGATATTACTAGCTAAACTTATATTACTTCCGGTTTTCACCACTTCAGGTTCAAACTTAAATTCGATTATATGCGTTCCTTTAGGAACCATCATTGCGCGCAAAATATAATCTGCTTTAAAGTAATTTGCTTCATTACCATCTACATAAACATTCCAACCTTCAGGATAATAAACCTCACTAAAAACCGCCAGCTTTTCTTTGGCACTATTTGATTTATATTTTAGGTAATTGGGTTGATGCGCAACGAGTTCAATAGAATCAGTTGAATCTACCGGAAAGATTTTAGAAGTAATCTCATTTGCAAACTTCTTTTGAACAATAGCAGTTTGACGCGTATTCAAACTATCTAAAGCTAAGATCTCGGTATCTGCATCGGGCACAATCTTTACATTTTGAACAAACCAAACATTTCCATTTGCTTGTGGATTGATCTGTACCTGCTCTGCTCCTTCTTCATTTTGAGTAATGATGTATTTTACATTAAGCAAATTGAGCGGTTGAATGTTTCCTTGATATAAATAAAATTCTGCCAAATCCTGTAATCGAGCCGGTTTTGCCCCGTGATATCCTCCTATTGAATTATGAAAATAACTCGTGCGCGCACCATTTAAACCTATGCTTTGCTCAAAAACCCGATAGCGTGTAGTGTCTTGTAGAATTTGTTTATCGGCTTGAGTAGCCTGAAAAGGTTGTTCTACCAAACGTGCTGCCATAAAATTTTCGGTATTCACATAACGACGGTCTACTTGCACCAAATCAAAAACTATAAGAATAGCCATCACGACAATGACTTGGGTTTCTGACAATTTCTTTTTGATATAGAACCAAATCAGTCCGGCTGCAATTAGCACCAAAATAAGTGTCTTAAGCGTATCCTTTATAAGAAGTGCTTTTCGATCATCTTTGACAGCACTTATAAACTCCATTCCAAAATTCTGAATGTAGTAAGCATCGTTCCCACCTGCAAAAGAAAAAAGCGTCCCGTTGAAGAGCAATATGATAAGTGAAACTCCCCCTGTAATTCCGGTGGTCCACTTCAAAGCTTTTAATTTATCCTCTTTTGCTTCGGTTTTCTGTAAAATTTTATAAAGACCGAAAACAGCCAATACCGGCACACAAACTTCTGCAATAACCTGTATAGAAGTTACCGCTCTAAATTTATCATATAGTGGGAAATAGTCGATCCATAAATCGGTGAACCAAGAGAGGTTGCCCCCGTAGCTTAAAAGAAGTGATAGAATAGTTCCTCCAAGCAACCACCATTTTAAGCGGCCTTTTACCATAAAAATCCCCAGAACAAAAAGAAAAACCACAACGGCTCCAAGATATGCAGGACCAGAAACTCCAGGCTGACTTCCCCAATAATACAAACCAAACTGACCAAAAATAGACTCAACCTGTGCTGGCGGCACTCCTTGTTTTAAGAGAAATTCGGTAAACGCGCTGTCTTTGTTATACGGTTCAGAATTTGATCCTCCGTAGAGACCGGCAATGAAGAGGTCTAAGGTCTCAGAAATACCGTAACTGTATTGGTTGATATATGCTTTATCAAGTCCGCTAGCATCTTGCTTTGCAGTCCCGTCAGGATTAATTGAAAGCTCACTTTTTCCGCGAGTACTAAAGGCACTATACTCTGAAGTAGCCATTAAACTCGCAGCATTGGTCCCTACTGCCAGAACTACTGCCAGAACCAAAATCCCTACGCTTTTAAAAAAATGAGGTAATTCTTTTTTACGAATTGCATCTATTAAATAAGCGATACCAAGCACAAGAACAAGCAGCATTAAGTAATAGGTCATTTGCACGTGATTGGCAACAATCTCCAATGCCATTGCCACTGCGGTGAGAATAAATCCCCAAATGTATTTTTTCCTGAATGTTAATATAATTCCACTTAAAACCAGCGGCATATAAGCAATTGCATGGGCTTTTGCATTGTGACCTACACCTAAGATGATGATGAGATAACTTGAAAAACCAAAAGCTAGAGCTCCTAAACCGGCATATTTCCAGTCTAATCTTAGGACTAAAAGTAATATGTAAAATCCTATAAAATAAAGAAATAAATAATCAGCCGGTCTAGGCAAGAATCGAATACTGAGATCTAAACTCTTGATCCAATTATAGGGATATTTTGCTCCCAATTGATAGGTAGGCATTCCGCCGAAAGCTGCATCGGTCCAATAGGGCTCTTCACCCGTTTGGGCTCTAAAGTCCATCTGTTCCTTAGCCATCCCACGATATTGTTGAATATCGCTTTGAAACATCTTTTTACCAGATAAAACCGGACTAAAATAAAGTAATGCAGTAACTATAAATACTAAAACCACAGCGAGGTGTGGCACTATTTTTTTGATTGAGAAGGTCATAAATGTAAGCTAAACTAAAGCGTGGAAATTAGTCAATTTCTTCATAATCGATATACTCTCCCACATTTTTATTTGAACGCTTTTCCCGGTTAGGTACTTGATCAATTATTGTTTCACCTTCTTTTTCTGAAGGTGCAGGTTGCTGACCATAACCTTGAGCCATATTTTGAAAACGCTGTCCTACTTTTTTGGCCAAATAACGCATTATATAAGGCGATAGCAGTCTGAAAAGGATACGTAAACCAAAAAATATAAGGAGAATTATAAGTAGTGTCTGTATAAACTTCATCGATACAAGATTTGAAGCAAAATTAACCAATAGCATACGTTTTAGCCTTAAAAAAAGAATAAATCCTATGGTCTCGCTTCTCTTTAATAGTTAGGCTATCTCTTATTTTTACATTATGTTTGTGAGGTTGAGGCTTTAAATCTCTAGCTCCTAATTTTAAGAAAATCAGAAACTATGCCGGTACGATTGCTATTTAGTTTATCGCTTTTGCTATGCTTAGCTACGCAACAGGCTAGCTCCCAGTATACTGAAACTATAAACTCAAACAGACCCGGGCAATCTCAAGGCGCATTTGCAGTAGGACGCGGTGTTTTTCAAGCTGAATTAGGTGCCACAATGGGTCGAGAATCCCACAATTTATTGTTTACCGAAACAGATAATATTGGCGGAGAGTTTCAGCTGAGATACGGAGCCGTTAGGGAACAACTCGAGTTTAACTTTAGTGGTTCTTACTTATATGAAGATATAACACCAACCTCTGGGAATGCTGAACCTTATTCTCACAGTGGTTTTCCTATTGTTACGATAGGTGCAAAATATTTGCTTTATGATCCCTACAAGAATTATGAAGAGAAGGTAAATCTTTACAGTTATCACGCGAACAGAGCTTTTAAATGGCGTACCTTGATTCCTGCTGTTTCGGTATTTTCTGGAGCTAATTATGTTTACGAAGAAAACAATCCCTTTTTACCAGAAAGTCAATCTGGTTTCACACCCAAGGCCATGATTATTACACAGCATAACTGGGGCCGCTGGGTATGGGTAAACAACTTTATATACGATCAGTTTTTAACCGATTACCCTACCAAAGCCTGGATCACTACAATGACACACTCTTTTAACCCTAAAATCGCTGCTTTTGCAGAATTTCAGGTTATTATGAGCGATATCTATGCAGATGATATTTTTCGTTTTGGTGGCGCTTATTTAATTACAAAAGATTTACAAGTAGATATAAGTGCATTAATAAATTTTAAAGAAACTCCCAAGCGACAACAACTAGGTTTAGGTTTATCTTACCGGCTCGATTTTCACAGCAATGATGAATTGCTTCCGCAGAAATAAAAATACGGTTACCTTTACACGCTATATTAGTTAGAGTAGAATGATTACAATAAAAGAAATGAAAACAAAACAGGAACTGACGCAGTTTGTCAAGTTTCCGTTTTCACTTTATGATAAAAGCAGTAACTGGGTTCCGCCGTTGATCAACGACGAACTTGAAAGCATGGATCCTGAAAAAAATCCTGTTTTTAAAAATGCCGAAGCCCGCTTCTTTTTGGCTTTTAAAGGAAAAAAACCGGTAGGGCGTATTGCAGCCATCATTAATCATATCGAAATAAACGAGCAAGGAAAGCCTAAAATGCGTTTTGGGTGGTTTGATGCTATCGATGATCTTGAGGTAACCAAAGCACTAATTGCACAGGTTGAAGAAATAGGTCGTGCCAATGATCTTAAGTGGATTGAAGGTCCCGTTGGCTTTAGCAATATGGAAAAAGCCGGAATGCTCATTGAAGGCTTCGAGTATCTCAATACCATGATCACTTGGTATAATCATCCTTATTACAAAGAGCATTTTGAAAAACTCAATTTTGAGAAAGCTTCAGAATGGGTAGAATATAAAATTCAGATTCCTGAAAAGTCTCCAGAAAAAGTTGAAAAGTTTGCGCGTATTATCGTTGAGCGCTACAACTTAAAACTTATTCATTTTAAAAATAGTAAGGAGATTCTACCTTACGTAGACGATATGTTTGGTTTACTCAACAAAACCTACAATGATCTGAGTACTTTTGTTCCTATTCAGCAATACCAAATCGATCATTATAAGGATAAGTATATCAAATACATCAATCCACATTACATCAAATGTATTGAGAATGCTGAAGGTAAACTCATTGCCTTTGCGATCACGATGCCATCCTTTAGTAAAGCCCTTAAAAAAGCAAATGGAAGTTTATGGCCTTTTGGATTTATTCATCTATTGCGTGCACGTAAAAACAACGATACAGCCGCTTTCTATCTTATAGGTATTGATCCTGAATATCAAGGAAAAGGAGTTACCGCAGCGATCTTCCAGACGATGCAAGATTTATTTACTGCAAATGGAATTACTCAAGTAGAAACCAATCCTGAACTCGAAGAAAATAAGGCGATTCAACAGCTTTGGAAAAAATACGACCATCAGCTGCATAAAAGAAGAAGGACTTATAAACGTGATTTATAAGCCCTTCAGAAATTCATTCTTTATAGGATTACTCAAGAAGCATAAAGCTTACTTGAATTTTTGAGGTAATCGTTAATTCTCCAGGAGCTAAAGTGCGTTGTGTAGCATCAGCTGATTCTGCCATTGCAACTTTATACATAGGTTGTGGCTGTGGCGCGCTAGTTCCTAACTCTGAGATCGCAACAGCTTTTCCTATACTTTGACCTAAAACACCTGCATATTCTGTTGCTTTTTCTTTTGCATTTGCTACCGCCTTTTTGCGCGCTTCTGCTTCATAAGCTTCCATCTTTGAAGAAGAAAATTCTACACCGTTTATCGTGTTAATCCCTGAAGATACAAGACCAGCCATGATTTTGTCATAAGTAGACAAATCCTTCAGTTTTACAGAAATCGTCTGACTCGCACGGTAATTATACGTTTTTGTATTGTAATCGTAATTCTTGTTTAGATTAACATATTCGGTCTGCACCTGGTTCTGCGGAATATTCATTTTCAATAAATAATCAAGCACTTTATCAACACTTGTATCATTTTCCGCCTTTACCGTTTTAGCATCTTTACCTTCGGTTTGAACTCCCATTCTAATAGTAACTTCATCAGGAACAGCAATTACTTTTCCTTCTCCTGTTACATTTACTGTAGGTTGAATTGATTGTGCGCTAGCCATACTTGTCACAGCAGTTATGGCAAGAATTAAAATAGATTTCATAATAGTTGTTTTTTATTTATCACATAAAAGCAAGACCTATGCCATTAAATCTTGCCGGTCTTGTTCAGGATAAATAAAATTACAATAGGAATCGCTAACAAGCCTACCATCAAGGTGTTAATCTGAAGAAGCACAGGAGCCATTAACAAAGTAATAACATAACCACCCACTGCTCCGCCAAAATGAGCATCGTGACCTATGTTATCATTGTTAGCACGCATCCCATAAATGGAATACAACAAATAACCTATTCCAAAAATATACGCCGGGATGGGAACCGGTATAAAAAACATATACAAACTCATATCAGGATTAAGTAAAATCGCTGAATATAAGATGCCGGAAACGGCGCCACTTGCTCCAACCGCCGAAAAATGGTACTCATCCTTATGAAAATAATAGGAAAGCAAATTTCCTAAAACTAAACTTCCTAAATACACCACAATAAACTCCCAATTTCCTAAAAGACCAATAACGATTGGCGCAAAGAAATAGAGCGTCAACATATTAAAAAACAAATGGGAAGTACTTACGTGCAAAAAGCCAGAAGAAAGAATGCGTATGTGTTCACCACGACGCACCGCTCCGGTGTTAAACTTATATTTTTCAAAAAAAGAATAATCGTTAAAACCCTTCATTGAGATCAATACATTGATCCCTATAACGACTACGGTAATTAAATTTAAATCACCCATAAAAGCTCAAATTTTGCTTTCAAATATACCTATATTTGCGCACTAAGTGCCGCTAAAATCAAATGGTTTACAAATAGCCTTTTTCCAACAAAAGGAGTCCTTTTTTTGAGCACGACAGATTAGAATCAAAAAATCATCGCACATGCAACGCCTACTCTACTGGCTGGTATATCCCCTCTTGTGGATAATTTCAAAACTTCCGTTCTGGCTGTTCTACAAAGTATCTGATGGAATTTTTATCCTTGTTTACTATGTTGTTGGTTATCGTAAAAAAACCGTGCGTTTTAACCTAAAAACAGCATTTCCTGAAAAGTCTGATGCTGAAAGAAAAGCCATTGAGAAAAGATTCTACAAACATATGTGCGATATGTTTCTTGAGATGATCAAATCTATTTCAATCTCTGCAGAAGAATTGAAGAAACGCTTTCAGTTTGACGATCTAACCATTGTTGAAAAATTGGTCAAAGAACAACGCAGTTCGCTGATTATGATGGGACATTATGCCAGTTATGAGTGGCTTACTGCACTTCAGTTTTATTTTGAACATAACGGCTACGGAATTTACAAGCGCATAAAAAACCCATATTTTGATAAACTCATTCACGAAATCAGAGAAAAATGGAATTCAAAATTAATCGCCAATAAAGAAGCTACCTTCATTATTAGAAAACAACAACGCGCCGGTAAAATGGCAACCTATGCATTTATAGCAGATCAATCGCCAAAGACTAGAAAACATTATCACTGCACAGATTTTTTAGGACAGAATGTACCGTTCTTTTCGGGAGTTGAACGCCTGGCAAAATCTGAAGATATGCCGGTTATCTATCTTGCTGTAAACAAAATAAAAAGAGGCTATTACACAGCCTCTTTTAAAGTAATCACCGAAGATCCTAACACACTCCCTGATCATAAAATCACAGACGTTTTTGCTAAACTTCTCGAAGCTCAGATCAAAGAAAATCCGGAGTATTATTTATGGACGCATAAACGCTTTAAACATGCGCTTTAAAATTTAGATACCTGCTATCGTTTTGATCGCTGCGATCATACCATCAGCAACTTGATCTGCTTCAGATTGACTTCCTGCTTCGGTATAGATTCGAATGATAGGTTCTGTATTTGATTTTCTGAGATGTACCCAATGGTTTTCAAAATCAATTTTCACTCCATCAATGGTGTTTACTTCTTCCTCCTGATAGCGCTTTTCAATTTCTTTTAGAATACCATCAACATCTAAAGTTGGTGTTAATTCTATTTTCTTTTTACTCATAAAATAAGCGGGATAGCTTGCACGCAACTCACTTACTTTAATCTTCTTTTTTGCCAAGTGTGTTAAAAATAGTGCGACGCCAACTAATGCATCTCTTCCGTAGTGTGATTCAGGAAAAATGATTCCGCCATTACCTTCTCCTCCAATCACCGCGTTCACCTCTTTCATTTTGGTCACTACATTCACCTCTCCAACTGCAGCTGCGTGATACGTGCCGCCGTGCTTTTGAGTGACGTCGCGTAAGGCTCTAGATGAACTTAAATTAGAAACGGTGTCTCCGGGGTTTTCACTCAACACATAATCTGCACAAGCGACAAGCGTATATTCTTCACCAAACATTTCGCCGGTTTCATCAATAAAAGCAAGACGGTCAACATCTGGATCAACTACAATTCCTAAATCGGCATTTTCTTCAGGAACCAATTTACAGATATCAGAAAGATGTTCTTTTAAAGGCTCTGGATTGTGCGGAAAGTTTCCAGTAGGCTCACAATATAATTTTTCTACATAAACACCCAAACGTTCCAGAAGCATTGGGATCGCAATACCTCCGGTAGAATTTACACCATCTACTACAATTTTAAAATTTGCTGCCTTAATTGCATCTTCATCAACCAATTCAAGGTCGAGCACTTCGTCAATATGAATGTCGATATACGCATCATTTTTATGTATCGCTCCCAATTGATCTACTTCTGCAAAGGAAACCGAAGCCTCACTTGCTATTTTTAGAATTTCGGCACCGGCTTCAGCATTGAGAAATTCGCCATTCTTATCAAGAAGTTTTAAAGCATTCCACTGTTTAGGATTGTGAGATGCGGTTAGGATAATTCCACCATCGGCGTGTTCTAGCTTTACTGCCAGTTCAACGGTTGGTGTAGTTGAAAGGTCAAGGTCTACAACGTCTATACCTAAACCTACTAAGGTTTGCATCACCAACTGTTGCAGCATCTCACCACTCAAGCGCGCATCGCGCCCCACGACAATTTTATACTCGTCCTTATTTCGTTGCTTTTTGATAAAAGTACCGTAAGCTGCTGCAAATTTAACCGCATCAATAGGTGTCAAATTATCTTCGGGCGTTCCTCCTATGGTACCACGTATTCCTGAAATAGATTTTATTAGGGTCATTTCTTTATTTCATTTTAATTAGACAGAATTACACTTTGCAGATGCATCCTGTATTACTTTATGCAAATATAGCATTAAACTATCTCCTAAGATTTTTTAAACTTTACACCTCCCAACACACCCCTATTAAATTGAATAACAACGCAATATCAGTTTATGTGGAGGTATTTTACACTTATTTTTCTTCTTTTCGGTCTTACTTTTGATACTTGCGCTCAAGAAAATGTACAAGGTCGGTTTTATCAACTAGGCTTCAATTTTGGATATGCTTCGGTAGACAATTTTATTTTTAAAGACGACGATTATTATTACGAAGTCTACCTGCACAAAATTCAAATACTCTACCGAATTAAATCAGGAAAAATAGACTATGACTTTATCTTTCAGCCTGAGATTAATAGAGCGCACCATAAGCTTTACAATCCTTGGTTTGCCGGTCATCCCGATGTTTTTAGTGCGTACAGAACGCAATTGATGACCCTCAAAACCATCAACGAATACATCATGAATTGTGGTGTGATCTTACGAACATCAATTACAGAAAATCTAAATATGTATGGTTTGGCCAGTATTGGTCCGGGTTATTTTGACAAAGGTTCAGAGCGTATGGCTAAAGGTATTGGCTTTTCTGATAATCTTGCTTTAGGATTGAATTATAACTTTTTAAAAGAACTTGTGCTGGATTTACGACTTGGTTTTAGGCATGTTTCTAATGCCGAAATCAAACAACCTAACGAAGGTTATGATGCTATAGAGTTCAATATAGGCTTAGCATACAGGCTTTAATTTTTCAGAAAATCTATAGGCAGGCTTATCCTGATAATTTGTAATTTAAGCCTGTGAATTTTTTAGCCCATATATACCTCTCCGGCAATGATACGCTTTTAAAGCTTGGCAATTTTATGGCAGATGGTATCAAAGGAAAGCAGTACCAGACCTATAGACCACAACTTCAAAAAGGTATTTTACTGCACCGTAGTATTGATAGCTTTACTGACTCGCACCCCATCGTAAAGCAAAGCACAAAAAGACTGCATCCTAAATACAGTCATTATAGCGGTGTCATAGTAGACATTCTTTATGATCATTTTTTAGCTAAAAACTGGAAAAAATACCATCGCAAACCACTGGCGCCATATGTAGAAGACTTTTACGATTTACTCGATGAACATTTTGAGTTGCTTACGCCTTCAATTCAACGTATGGTACCACATATGATCGCAGACAATTGGTTATTGAGTTATGCCGAAATCAGTGGAATTGCCACCGTATTATACAATATGAATCGACGGACCAAAAATATAAGTGGAATGGATCGTGCGGTTGAAGATTTACAATTACATTACCACGACTTTGAAAATGAATTCACCTTGTTTTTTGACGAATTAAAAGCTTTTTGCTCCAATCGAATCAAAGAACTCGATATTCAATTTAGAATTAAAAACACCTGACCATATGCTTTTAAAAAATTACACCTCTCATATTTTGGCTTTTTCAAAATGTTTGATCCTGAGTTTTTTTATCGTCTTAACAGCCTGTAAAACTGAAACTCCGCATGAACGCACTATTGAACGTGGCAAAATCGCCGATAGTATTATGGTGGTTTCTGCCCGCGAAGAAGCCTCAAGAATTGGTGCCGAAATTATGCGTAAAGGTGGAAATGCTTTTGACGCTTTAATTGCTGTAGATATGGCGCTTAACGTGGCATATCCTTTTGCAGGAAGTTTAGGCGGTGGTGGTTTTATGGTGTATCGCAAAGCAAATGGTGAAGTTGGTAGTATTGATTATAGAGAAAAAGCTCCTATAGCCGCTACTCACGATATGTATCTTGATGCTGAAGGAAATCCTGTTGATTCCTTAAGCCGCCAAGGACCTTTAGCTGTAGGGGTTCCCGGGAGCATCGCCGGTATGTTTGCTATTCACGAGAAATTGGGATCCTTACCTATGGCAGAAATTCTACAACCCGTGATTGAGTTGGCAGAAAACGGATACCAGATTACCGATAATCAATTGGCACGCTTTCAATATTATGCTTCGGTTTTTGATAAAGTAAACGAAAAGGAAACCTTGTATTCTATTGGGTTTCGTGAGAGCGATTCTACTAAAATTAAGTCTGGAGATTTGGTTAAAAATCCGCAATTGGCTGAAACCTTAAAGCGAATTGCTGCAAATGGAAAACAGGAATTTTACGAGGGAGAAACTGCCCAAAAGCTTGTTGAATTCATTCAAAACCACGGTGGAATAATCACACTTGATGATTTAAAAAGTTACGAAGCGGTATGGCGAAAACCAATTATCTCAAACTATAAAAATTTACGTGTGATCGGGATGCCTCCTCCATCGAGTGGTGGCGTGTGTCTTGCTGAAATTTTAAAAATGATCGAGCCTTACGATCTTAAATCTTTCGGTCACAATTCTGTAAAAAGCATTCAAGTAATTACAGAAGCAGAACGTCGCGCGTATGCAGATCGTAGTTTCTTTTTGGGCGATCCTGATTTTAATGACATTCCAATTGATTCACTTACTAGCAAAGATTATGCGGTGAAGCGTATGACAAACTTTAGTTTTGATAAGGCTACACCTTCTTCAGAAGTTAAACACGGAGTGATCTCCGGTTATGAGTCTATGGAGACTACGCATTTTTCGCTAATTGATCAATATGGTAATGCTGTGGCGCTTACCACAACTTTAAATGGTGCCTACGGCTCAAAATTGTATGTTGATGAATTGGGCTTCTTTTTAAATAATGAGATGGATGATTTTAGCGTAAAACCTGGCGAGCCGAATATGTTTGGACTTATTGGTGCTGAAGCGAATAAAATTGAACCTCAAAAACGAATGTTGAGTTCTATGACTCCCACCATTGTTGAAAAAGAAGGCAAGCTTTGGATGACTGTAGGTACTCCGGGAGGATCAACTATTATTACTTCGGTTTTACAGACGATTCTTAATGTCGCTGTTTTTGACTACGGAATGCAAGAAGCAGTTGACGCGCCTCGTTTTCATCACCAATGGCTACCTGATGTAGTTACTTTTGAACCTGATGCTTTTGGTAAAGAGCTTTTAGACACCTTAAGTAATAAAGGATATGAAATCCGTCAAGAGAACAGTGTCATATTAGGGAAAGTAGATGGTGTGCTTGTTTTACCTGATGGCTCTCTAGAAGGTGGCGCAGACCGAAGAGGTGATGATACTGCTGTTGGATTTTAACAGCTATAACCTTATGAGTATATATTTAAGATTATAGCTCATTTAATATATATTTCACTTTATACTCTTTTTAATATATATTTACTATACGTATTTGAGTTTATATGAAAGCAGTACTTACAGGCGATATCATAAATTCTAGAGCAGCTACGGGATGGCAAGAACAACTCGTTTCGGTTCTCGAGATGTATGGCACAACCCCAGAAAACTGGGAAATTTATCGTGGTGATAGTTTTCAGCTTTTACTGGATGCCAGCCACGCCCTAAAAGCTGCATTGCATATTAAAGCCACAATAAAGACCAATAGCGCTCTTGATGTACGTATCGCTATCGGGATTGGTGACTATACTTACAAAGCTAACCATGTAACACAAGCAAACGGAAGCGCTTTTGTACACTCGGGAACTGCTTTTGATGCTATTAAAACAAACACGCTCGTCATACAATCTGACTTTAAATCGGTTGATGAAACGCTCAATATTATGTTTTCTCTAGCTTCCCTAACGATGGATAATTGGCCGGCGGTAACTGCACAAATTGTAAAAGCGCGTTTTGAAGAACCTCATCTCAATCAAACCGAACTCAGTCAAAAACTAGACAAAGCACAAAGTGCTATAAGCAAAGCGCTATCTCGAGCCGGTTATGATGAAATCTCAAAAATGCTCAACTTTTACACCGACCAAATCAATAAGCTATGATCGTACTTGCGCTTAAATTAATACTCGCCCACATTTTAGGTGATTTTGTGTTACAACCCACAAAATGGGTGAACCATAAGCTCAAGCACGGCTGGAAATCCAAGTACTTAGTGACGCACGTAGGCGTTCACCTCTTAGCTTTACTGTTCTTGCTTCAGTTTGAGTCTAAATATTTCTTGGGGATTTTGGTCATCATTCTAACACACTATGCGATAGATGCGCTCAAGATCAAGTACACGACTAAGAAGAACAGTCGTAAACTTTTTATCGCAGACCAAATTGCGCATCTGCTCGTCCTTAATCTCGTGTTGTTTTACTACACGCCTTATCAAATTGATTTCAATGAAATCTTTCATCCGAAGGCACTTTTACTCATCACCTTACTATTTTTTGTGACTTACGTTGCCGGAATTCTTATGCGTATCGCGCTTCAACCTTGGCAAAACGCCATTGAACCTAAATCTAAAAAAGAAGGATCTAAAAGCACTTCTCTTGCGGGCGCAGGCAAAATAATAGGAATTTTGGAACGTCTTTTCGTTTTTACATTCATCCTACTCAATACCTGGTCTGCCATCGGTTTTCTCATCACTGCAAAATCAGTATTCAGATTTGGAGACTTAACCGAAGGCAAAAACAGACAACTCACAGAATATGTACTCATTGGTACCTTATTGAGTTTCGGGATTGCAATAGGAACAGGCTTACTCTTTCAGTATTTAAAAACACTAGACATCTTTAATATCTAAACGCCTTCTTTGCGTAATACTTCTAGCGGCGAACTTTTAATCACACTGCGACTGTTGCTCAATCCAATGGCTAAAACAAGCGCTGTAATTCCCGGAAGTAGAACCAAAAATGGAATTGCCGATGGAACAAAAGCGGTATCAAACGCAAAATAAGCGAGTAGTAAACTGCCCAAGAGGGATAGCAAAATACCAGACAGCGTCCCCAAAAGTCCTAGATACAGATATTCTAAACCTTGAATGCGCAATATTTGCTTGCTCTTAGCTCCCATCGTACGCAACAATACACTCTCTCTTATACGTTGAAATTTACTCGTGCGTACCGCTCCTAACAATACAATAATCCCAATAAGAATACTAAAAAACGCCATGAAGTTGATGATGTAGCTTATTTTGGTAAGCAACTCTTCAACAACGCTAAGCACCTGTCTTAGATCAAGGATCGAAATATTTGGAAATGCTTTCACCAAAACCTGCTGAATGGCTGCCGAAGTTTTTGCATCAGGAACCTGCGTGGTGATCACACCAAATTGTGGCGCACGCTCTAAAACACCTGCCGGAAATACAATTGAAAAATTCAGTTGCATTCTACTCCAGTCTACGGTGCGTATGCTTCCTATTTCGGTTTCTAGAAGTCGGCCCTGTACATTAAAAGTCACCCGGTCTCCTACTCCTACCTTTGCATCTTCAGCAAAATTGTTGCTTACAGATATTGGAACAACCTCAGCTTCTTCAATAAGGTTTCCTGTAAATGTTCCTGCTTGTAAAACTTCCGAAGCAATTAAAGAATCCCTATAGGTCGTTCTAAATTCGTGGTTTAAGATCCATCGATTTATATGCACTGTGGTGTCTTTCTTCAAATCGGCATTATCGCGACCGTTAATGCTTTGCACGCGCATCGTCACAATTGGAATTTGATCTAGCGGTGGTAATTCATTTGAAGATAGTGTTTGTGCAACTTCAGTCATTTGATCCTTTTGCACGTCGAGCAAGATCATATTGGCTTGATTGGCTTCACTATCTAAATTGGCCTGAGCGAGCAAAATATCCTTAGTAAAGTAAAGCGTACTTATCAAAAATGAACCAACGCCTATCGCAAGAATCAACACCACCGTTTGATTCTGAGGCCGGAACAAATTACGTAAGCTTTGCCGCGAGGTAAAACTCCAACTCTCGGGAAAATATTTCCGAAGCATACGCATAAATGCGCGCGCGATTCCACCTAGTATACTAAAAACAACGAGAATCCCGCCTAAGAATGATGCGGCATATTTCCAATCTTCTAACAGCCAAAACGCGAATAAAAACACAAAAGTGAGTATCGCAAACGAAACTGCTATCGCTGTTTTTGATGACTGTTGATTGTCTGAAGCACTTACGCGCAAGGTTTGTAGAGGAGAAACCTGCAACGTACTCAACAGCGGATAGAGCGCAAATAAAACCGACATAAAAGCGCCAATGAAGATTCCTAAAAAGATAACCGGCCAAGATAATTTAAGTGCAACATCTACCGGTAATAATCCTTCTAAAAGAATAGGGAATAACTGCTGCAACAACAAACCGGCGATGGTTCCTAGAATTCCACCAACGAGTCCTAAAACACCAATCTGGATCAAATAAATAAGAAATGCCTGCTTACGGCTCGCTCCCAAACATTTTAAAATAGCGACCGATTTGAGTTTGTCTTTGATGTAAATGGTTGTCGCACTTGCAATGCCCACGCATCCTAAAAGTAAGGCGATAAAACCTACCAAATTCAAAAACTTTCCAAAATTTTCATAGCGTCGGCCAAGACGCTCGCTGGTTGACGTGTGCGTATCGAGATCGGCGTCTGCCTCGTCCAACCGATTATCAATTGCTTGATCAAGAAGTTCCATATCTTGATCAGGTGCTTCAAAATAAAACTCATAATCGATTCGGCTTCCCAACTGAACCAAACCGGTTTTTTCTATAAATGGATACGGAATGACCACCGGCGGAGCGATCGCGCTAAAAACTGCATTGCTTCCGGGAAGCGCTTCAACACCACCCAAAACAGGCAATTTTACCTCCCCTATTTTTATCGTATCACCCACCTGCACATCAAGCTGAAGCATCACCGTTGCATCTAACAAAGCGCCTTGCTTTTCTTGAAAATCTTCTGTAGCTGATTCTGGCTGTGTTTCTAATTTTCCATAAAATGGAAATCCGTTACTGATCCCCCGTACTTGCAACAATTTGGTCGCTTGATTTTTTGGAAACAATGCCATAGAAGAAAACGAAATTTCTTCAGCATCTGCTCCTCCTAAAGAATCTACGATAGCTCGCGCTTCTTCAGTTAATGGATGGTCGCTATCAATTTTAAAATCGGCACCCATCAAGGCTTTTGACTGTAAGGCAATATTATCTTTTAAAGTCTCTCCAAAAGATTGAATCGACACAATGGCTGCAACTCCCAAAATGATCGAAACCATAAAAAGGCTCAACTTCCCGGCACTGGCTTTAAAGTCGCGCCACGCCATTTTTCTCAACCAGCCTAAGCGCAAAGAACTTTTCATACCGCTCATACGCTTGCTTTTGTAAGATTTGCTATTCGACCGCCTTTAATGGTGAGAATATTCTGTGTTTTCTGAGCAAGTTCCATATCGTGGGTGACCAAAACTAAAGTGGTCCCCAATTCTTTATTCAACTCAAAAAGCAAATCAACTACGGTTTCTCCGGTTTCAGCATCCAGATTTCCTGTGGGTTCATCTGCGAATAAAATTTTAGGATCATTGGCAAAAGCTCGTGCAAGTGCTACACGCTGCTGCTCCCCGCCAGAAAGTTGCGATGCGTAGTGATTACCGCGATCTCCAAGACCTACTTTTGTGAGTAATTCCGCTGCTTTTTTCATCGCATGCTTAGCCCCTTGCAATTCTAAAGGAACCGCAACATTCTCGAGTGCAGTAAGCGTAGGTAATAATTGAAAATCCTGAAAAACAAAACCTACATCTTTATTGCGCAATAAGGCACGTTCATCTTCAGTCAGGCTACTGAGTTCAACACCATTTAAAGTCACTGTACCTGAATCTGGTTTGTCAAGACCGGCACACAAACCGAGTAAGGTGGTTTTTCCACTTCCCGAAGGACCAACTATAGAAAAGGTCTCCTTTTCTGTTATACTAAAGTTAATATCGTCAAGTACCTTGAGCGTTTTTGAGCCACTGGTATAGCTTTTTGCTAAATTTGAGATTTCTAAAATTGATGCCATAAATGGGTGTTGCTAAGGAGAATCTTTTTGGACGCTTTTTTGAACCAAAGCTTACGTAAAACCTATGGTGGCGCCAATAAATGCTTAAAATAATCATTTACCTTTTAAATCTACAATCTTGAAAAATAGAATTCCTTTTTACCTCCTTTTTGTTTTCTTGATCCTTGCTGCGTGTAAGGATGCTAACACCACGAATGCTGAAGAAAAAGAATCCCAAAGCACTTCTGAAACCACTAATGCAGAAGATTTAAATTCCACTTCAAACAGTATTCTATTCTTTGGCGACAGCCTAACTGCCGGTTACGGTCTGGAAGATCCAGACAATGCATTTCCCGGTTTGATTCAGGAGAAATTAGACAGTCTCGGACTTGATTATAATGTGATCAATGCCGGTCTAAGTGGCGAAACCACCGCCGGAGGTAGAAACAGATTAGAATGGGTACTGGAACCTGATGTAGATATTTTTGTTTTAGAATTAGGAGCCAACGATGGTTTACGTGGTGTTTCGGTAGCAGAAACGCGTGAAAATCTGCAATGGATGATTGATAAAGTAAAAGCTGAAGCGCCGCAGGCGAAAATCGTTCTTGCTGGGATGCAGCTTCCGCCTAATTTGGGAAAGGAATACACCACCGACTTTAAAAATATGTTTCCGCAGTTAGCTGAAGAAAATAACATTGCGCTCATTCCATTCTTACTACAAAACGTAGGCGGTATAGAGCGTCTGAATCAAAATGACGGTATTCATCCTACCGAAGAAGGTCATAAACTTGTAGCTGCAAATGTGTGGCCTGTTTTAGAACCACTTGTTCAAGAATAGCAATGGCGCAAAAAGAAACCAACCTCGAGCAGCTCTACGATTATCTCAACGATGAGGAAGACGCTAGGAGCTGCAAGGCGATTGATGAGGAATCCTGTAGAGAAACGCCAAAAAATTATTTCCTTATTCTCATAAGCAATATGCTTACCTCTCTGGGTGATACTCTGAGTAATCCTAAAACGGTGCTCACGTGGGTTATGAGTTATGTGAATGCTCCTGTGATGCTCATCAGTTTTATTGTTCCTATTCGGGAATCGGGATCGATGTTACCCCAATTGTTTATTGCGCATTACATTAGAAAACGTGCCGTGCGCAAGTACGTTTGGGTCCTAGGTTCGTTTTTGCAATTTCTTGCTATTGCCGGTATCGGGTTGATCGCCTTATCTTTTGAAGGAAGCATCGCCGGTTGGTTAATCATACTATGCTTGATTGCGTTTAGTCTTTCTCGAGGCTTATGTTCCATCGCTTTTAAAGATGTTCTTGGGAAAACGATTCCAAAGAAAAAACGCGGTAAATTAAAAGGCTACACTTCATCAGTAAGCGGAATATTGGTCTTAGCGGCCGGTCTATTTATTCTTTACCGATCTAAAGATGATGTTGGTATCGAATTTTACAGCTACCTCATTTTCTTTGCTTCAGCCTTGTGGCTTATTGCAGCATTAATTTATGCCAACATCAAAGAATTTCCCGGTGCCACAGAAGGAGGTAAAAACGGTCTAAAAGAAGCCTGGAACCGTTTGAGCTTGCTTAAAGAGGATAAACCCTTTAGAAATTTTATCATTACCCGTTCCTTACTGCTTTGCTCCGCCTTAACTGCTCCTTACTACATTTTGCTTGCCCAGCGCTATGTAGGTAAAGAAGCTTATTTATTGGGGTTGTTCATTATTGCAAATGGCGTCGCTTCAATAATTAGTGCGCCGGTTTGGGGTAAAATGGCAGATAAGTCTAGTAAAAAAGTAATGACTTATGCTGCAATGCTAACAGCGGGTTTAGGTTTAATTGTAGTTGGATTAATTCAATTTGTACCCGGTTTGAGTGATCAGGTTTGGTTGTATCCTGTAGCCCTTTTTGTGTTAGGAATTGCTCATCAAGGAGTGCGCTTGGGACGTAAAACCTACATCGTAGATATGGCTGAGGGTAACCGCCGCACCGATTATGTTGCTGTAAGCAACACGCTCATTGGTTTCATCCTGTTGATTACCGGAGGTTTGAGCGCGCTTGCTTCGCTGATTTCTGTTGAAGGGGTAATCGTTTTACTTTCGGTTCTGGGAATTATTGGCGCTCTTAAAAGTTCTACTTTACCTGATGTAGAATAAACCCTTCCAGAATATTTCACGCAAACTGATACCAATAAAAAACGCCACGTTTTAAGTGGCGTTCTTTCCATAGTTGGATATTGTTATATCGGCTGCATCCTAGATGCCCTTAGATATTAAAGATTACTTCTTTCTAGAAGCAGTCTTCACTGGCTTAACAGCAGCAGGTTTTGTAGCCTGTTTAGCTGGAGCAGCCTTTTTAGATGACTTGTTTTGTGCCATTATTTGACTCATTTTATAGTACTAATGTATGCCGAAATTTGACACGTTTCACAAAGTGTATGGCGTATTTTAGTTAAATTTATAGTTAATTTTTTGAAGCTTTTCTGAAGCTCTTTTTAACCAATAAATTATGAGTAATCCCAGTAAAATAGAGGCTTATTTTGAAACGGAGCATCCTTTTAAAGATGCTATTTTAACACTTCGATCTATAGTAAACCGAACTGCGCTTAAAGAAACCTTTAAATGGAGTGCTCCCGTGTACACCCTAGACGGCAAAAACGTCGCGGGACTGGGTAGATTTAAACGTCATTTTGGGGTTTGGTTTTTTAATGGCTCACTGATAAATGATAAATATGGACGCCTGCACAATGCTCAGGAAGGAAAAACAAAAGCCTTACGACAATTACGGTATATTGATATTTCAGAAATTAAAGAAGATGAACTTTTATACTACCTCAACGAGGCGATCAGCAACCAGAAAAAAGGGTTAGAAGTAAAAGCAGCAAAACCTTCTAAGAAAATAGCACTACCTGTTGAACTCACTCAGGCGTTCTCAGAAGATCACAACTTAGAAAAGGCATTTAAAGCCCTTACTCCGGGAAGACAAAAAGAATATGCCGAGCATATTGCTTCTGCCAAACAAGAAAAAACCAGACTATCCAGACTCGAAAAAGCCACACCGCTCATTCTTGACGGCAAAGGCTTACACGATAAATATAAAAATTGCTAAGATGGCGGCTAATAAAACACAACCTACAGATGCTTCGGTATTAGATTATATTAATGCGGTGACACACGAGCAACGTAGGAAAGACGCATTAGAACTTTATGCCATTTTCAACGAACTTATCCCAGAACCTGCCGTACTCTGGGGCGATAGTTTGATCGGCTACGGAACGTATCATTATAAATATGAAAGCGGCCGTGAAGGTGATTTTTTCCTTACAGGATTTTCACCGCGAAAGCAGAATCTTTCGGTTTATATTATGCCGGGTTTTAAGCGCTATACAGAATTGCTTCAACGATTTGGCAAACACAAAACCGGTGCTTCGTGTCTGTATATCAATAAACTTGCAGACATTGATATTGAGATTCTCAAAAAGCTGATTATCGAATCTGTGGCTTATATGCGTGAGAAATATAAAGCATAAAACACCTCAACGTATTTTACCTTTTTTGACACCAATAAATCAGCTATTTGCACGTTGACCTATCTACAACTATATAATTTAACTATGCGTTTATCCCTTTCTATTCTTATTACAAGTTTAATTTTAGCTAGCTGTGGTTCAGTCAAGAAAGAGAACATCGAGTATTTAGATACAGACTATGAAGCTTCCGCAGAAGCTCCTGAGCTTAATATTTTTCAGCCTAAAGATTCACTTGTGGCTCACGATGTGTTGATTTTTGTTCACGGTGGAAACTGGAACAGCGGGAATAAAAACACCTACTCGGTACTCGGGCGCAACTTTGCAGGCAAAGATTATCTCACCGTCATTCCCGGATATACGCTGAGTCCGTATGCCAATTATGATCAGATGACTCAAGAGATCGCCAAAGCCATCAAGTGGACCCACGAGAACGCCGAAAAATATGGAGGCGATCCCAACCGAATCTTTTTAATGGGGCATTCTGCAGGTGGTCATCTTGCTGCACTGGCTGCTATGAATCCTAAATATTTAGAAAACACAGATTATATAAAAGGAATTATTCTCGACGATGCAGCCGGACTCGATATGTATTCTTATTTGCAAGAAAATCCTCCAGGTGAAGAGGAGTATTACAATGTGACTTGGACCACCAATCCCGAAGAATGGAAAAACGCTTCGCCTTATTATTTTTTAGATGAAAATACACCGCCTATTTTGACCTTGTTGGGGACTAAAACCATTCCGTCACTTTATTATTACAATGATTTATTTCATAATAAACTGCTCGAGTTTCAGCCTGAAGCGCCACTGCTCATTATGAATAAAAATCATACGGCGATGGTGACGCAATTCTTCAATCCGTTGAGTAAGTATTTTAAAGAAATTCAAAATTTCACCTCAAGTATTGAGTAAACTGCCTCCGGGCAAGCCTATCTACCGACAAAGGCAGGCCCACAAGACATTGGTTGAAAACGAATTTTTAATTTCGAGACAAGCCGTGGAGTATCAAATCGTTTTGGTGGCGCCAATAAAAAAGGGACAGTAAAAACTGTCCCTTTTTTATTAATCTTCTTCTGCGATGATCTTGTTCTGTTTAAACGGCCGCACGATAAGTCGGGCTGCTTTATCATAATTGAGATAACTGTAGGTCCAGTTGAAGAAAGTCACCACTCTATTTCTAAAACCTACCAAAAACCATAAGTGTACAAACATCCAAATAAACCAAGCAAGGAATCCACCAAAGTGAATTTTTCCCATATCGACGACGGCTTTATTTCTACCTATGGTCGCCATAGAACCTTTATCAAAATACTTAAAAGGTTCTAGCTCCTCTTTACGCAACATTTTTTTGAAGTTCTTCGCCAGATTTTTTCCCTGCTGAATTGCAGGTTGCGCCAATTGCGGGTAACCTTTTGGGAAATCTTCTGTTTCCATTAATGCGATGTCCCCAATGGCATAAATATTCTGAAAACCGGCAACGCGGTTGTATCGATCTACTTTATAACGATTCAGTTTAGGTAAAAGCGAAGTTTCTTCAAAACCATCAATAGAAGCTCCGGTAACCCCGGCAGACCATATAAAGGTTGCGGTATCTAAAACAAGATCTCCTTTTGTGGTTACGGTATTATTCTCATAATTTCCCACAAAGGTTTCTAAATGAATCGTCACGCCCATATCCTCTAAAAACTTCTGTGCCTTTTCTGAAGACTGCGGACTAAATGGCGGCAAAACGCGATCTGCACCTTCTATAAGGTGTATTTCGATCTCACTGGTATCCATATCAGGATAGTCTGCTTGGAGCACGTTAGAGCGTAATTCTGCTAGAGCACCACTAAGCTCAACACCTGTTGGTCCTGCACCGGCAATAACAAAACGTAAAAGTTCTTTTCGTTTTACGGGATCTTCGGTTCGATTTGCTTTCTCTAGATTTTCAAACATCAAACTTCTAATATTCAATGCCTGTGGAAGACTTTTCATCCAAATCGCATTTTCTTCAATAGTTTTATTTCCGAAGAAATTAGTACGCGTTCCAGTGGCGATCACCAGATGGTCATAATGCAAATCACCAATATCGGTACGCACTTTTTGAAGTTGGGTATCTATGCGGTGCACTTCAGCAAGCCTGAAATGCATATTTTTTTGTTTCCTTATGATCTTCCTCAAAGGATAAGCGATGGACTCAGGCTCTAGCCCAGAAGTTGATACTTGATATAAAAGCGGTTGGAATGTGTGAAAATTTCGCTTGTCGAGTAAAACTACTTGATAATCTGTTTTTTTAAGTTTCTTGATCAGGTTCATGCCTCCAAACCCCCCACCAATTATAACGATGCGCGGTTGGCTAGTTTCAGGAATATTCATGGTAGTTAATTTGTATCAAAGTTAGCTTACAGCCCTCAGACGATTTAATCTTTATCATTATTTTAGCAATAGCTGTAACATATTACCTCGCTTATGTACAAATAAGTCAACTAACAATTTAATATTGGATCCGCAACTTGAAAAACAATTTGTAACTCAGCTTGAAGCCAATCAAAACATTGTGCATAAAATTTGCCGATTGTATACGCACGATCAGGAATCGCACAATGATTTGTTTCAGGAGATAACTATTCAATTATTTAAAGCATATCCAAAATTTAGAGGTGACTCTAAGTTTACCACCTGGATGTATCGTGTGGCGCTTAATACAGCAATCACCCTTTATCGTAAATCTAAGAGAAGGATTAAAACTCAAGATTACGACAATGTGATGTTCAAAATAGCCAGTACCGATTATGATGATACTATAGAAGAACAATTAAAATTAATGTACTCGGCTATCCGGCAGCTTAACGATATTGACAAAGCGCTGGTGTTTCTTTACCTGGAAGACAAACCGTATAGCGAAATTTCTGAAACTTTAGGTATTACTGAGGTGAATGCCAGAGTTAAAATGAACCGGGTTAAAGGAAAGTTGAAAGACTTATTAAAGGTGTAGTACGATGGATGAATTAGATTTTTTAAAAAAAGACTGGAAGCGCCAGGAGGCCGAACTTCCTAAGGTTAGTGTAGAAAGCATCTACACTATGATACATAAACGCTCATCCTCTTTGATGAAGTGGATTTTGTACGTCTCTATTTTTGAATTTGTCTTATGGACAATTCTCAACGTGACAACCGTCAACGCTGAAACCTTAGAGACCTTAAGACAGATACATTTATATGAGTTTGAGATCGTAGGTATCGTTTTACAATATGCCGTTTTAGGTGTTTTTATATTCTTGTTCTATAAGAATTATAAAGATGTACAAACAACAGACAATACCAAGCAGTTGATGCGTCGAATTCTTAGAGTAAGGCGTACCGTAAATTTCTATGTAGCGTACAATCTTATTCTTTTCTTCATCATAGGTATGGTTGTGTTTATCGCTATGCTGAATTTTGATCCTAAGTTTAATGATATCATGATTCAGGCTGAAGACGGCAGTGAGACCATTCCTCTGAGTTTTGTCGCTTTATTTGTCGTATGCCTGCTGGTATTAGTGGCTATGCTTTGGGGCTTTTACAAATTACTTTACGGCATTCTATTAGGGCGTCTAAAACGCAACTATAAAGAATTAAGCAAACTAGAATTACGGGATTAGATCTCGATTAAATTCAGTTAAAACAAAAGCCTGTTTCTACCGAGACAGGCTTTCTTTATGCTCAAAGGTTTCCAAAATCAAAATTTACATTGCCTCAAGGCCACAAAGATTTAAGAAAATCATAATCTTTTTTAGCGCACCTTTAACAAGGCCTCGACTTATTTTTGTGACAAACAACCTATTATGCCCAAAACACTACCTGCGCTGTATTTTTTCCTTTTTGTAGTAGCTTCATTTTCACTTCAAGCTCAAGAATATACTACATCAACAATTAAGCAAACGATACAGGATTTTAAAAAGGATCCTCGTGGTCCCTATTTGCGTATCCGTTGGTTTTGTGAAGATGGTACGATGCGTGAACCCAAAGATCCTTGTCCAGAGGGTGTTGACGGCATACAGCACGCAAGCTACAAGAGCATTACAGAGGATTTAGCCGAAAAAAATCATCTATTTTTTGGTGAAATTTTAGCCGCCGCAGAACATAACGAGTTTTGGGACGAGGCCAATCAACAAAGCAGATTGAAACAATACCAGCTTAATAAATATTTACAAAGTGTAGATAATGGTTGGATTCTGGAAAAAGCACAATATTACCGTGGTGCAATTCAATCTGAAGATGAAGAAGCCTGGGGCATCGAATTTTATGAATGGCTTTTGAAAGATGACGCCCGCTTAGAAAAAAATTATTACCTCATTAGACAATCGCTAAAAGACATTCCTCATTCTGGTGACGACAATATCGCACAGCGTATGCGCAGTGAGTCAAAAGTGATCGCGGAAGAATTTCCTGAGTTTATGGATGTTCGCGTAAAAATTCACGGCCAGCCCGAAGTAAGCGACCTTGCTCTTGTGCAAAATTTCCGTCAGGAATATAACGACGAACTTACTCCGGAGCTTAAAGAGCAATTTGATGCGCTTGTCGCTACACTGAATGAGTACTATTCTCCAATCAACTTAGAGCGCTTAAAAAATGAGGTTTCAAGTATTAAAGGAGAATTTGACGTTAAATCGCAATTGCTTGATTTTACTACAGATTTTGACTACAATACACCCGCATACAACATCATCCCCGAGATCAGTGATCTTTTGTGCAACATTAGAACACAGATCACTCAGGTAAAAAAGGCTTCAGAACGCCTCACTCTTTTAGATGTATCCTTAAAACTAGAAGAAATGCTGCTGAAAAAAACAGCCGACTGGGAACCTGAAGACCTTCGTGAGTTACTAGAAAAAAACTATTATTTGAGTTATGCTACTGCCGGCACCGGACTTTTAGAAGTTTGGGAATGGGAAGAAGTAGCTTCGGTTATTGCTCCTATAAATTACACTACGGTTTCCTTGGCAGAATTGAATTCCATTTTAAATACTTCGCGTAGCATTGTGCAATGGAGTGCTGCGATGGCTAAAGCAAATTACGACGAAGTGGTAGCAAAATACACCGAATTTGAACCGCTTGCCGCGGGCTTTATTGATGATCGCGTGCGATCGTCGGTAGCGCTTCCGTTAGGAAAAACCGTAAGCGAGTTGGGTGATTTTATTTCAACCAAATCAAACCTAGAAAACGATGTGATGCAAATTGATGAGCAAAGCGCTATTCACGGGTTGAATCCGGGATACGCGATGGGCGAATTGGTTGTCGTCTCAGGAAATCCGGATGCGGTCGAAGTTTCAAATAAAAAGATCTACATCTTCAAGCGTCCACCTTCAGACCTAAAACCTGTGGCAGGAATCGCTACGGTAGATGAAGGGAACCTAGTTTCTCACGTACAGCTGCTCGCGCGTAACTTGGGCATTCCTAACGCAGCTGTAAGCGATAAAAATTTAGAAGATCTTGAAGCCTTTAATGGGAAAGACGTATTCTATGCCGTTTCAAGTAAGGGAACCGTGATCCTAAAACTCGCTGCTGCAATGACTTCTGAAGAACAAGCTTTATTTTCTACCGAAGAGCGCAATCAATCTAAAATTGCCGTTCCTATCGAAAAAATACAGCTAGACAAAAAGAGCATTCTCAATATGCGTGATATTGATGCTTCGGCCAGCGGAATCCTTTCTGGGCCCAAAGCTGCTAATCTGGGGCAACTCAAACAAATGTTTCCTGATCACGTGGTTGAAGGGCTCGTGATTCCTTTTGGAATTTTTAGAGATCACATGAATTTACCAATGCCTGGTCAGGGAAAAAGTTACTGGGAGTTTTTAACTGAAATGTTTCAAACTGCCGAAGCAAAACGAAAAGCAGGAACTCCAGAGTCGCAAGTGGTCGATTATCAACTCGCCAAGCTTGCTACTTTAAGAGAGGCGATCAATGCTATGGAATTGAAACCTTCATTCGTTACTGAATTGCGCAACGCCTTCTCTTCTATTTTTGGAAAACCTATAGGGCAAGCCCCTGTGTTTTTGCGCAGTGACACTAATATGGAAGACTTAGAAGAATTTACCGGTGCTGGTTTAAATTTGACGCTTTTTAACGTAGTTGAAGAACAAAAGATCTTAGATGGTATCAAAAAAGTATGGGCATCTCCGTACACCGAGCGAAGTTTCAAATGGCGCCAGGTTTACCTTTCAAATCCTGAAAATGTATTCCCTTCCATTCTTGTGATTCCAAGTGTAGATGTAGATTATAGTGGTGTGATGATCACCAAAGGAATTAATGAAGGAACTGATGAGGATCTTACCGTTGCCTTTAGTCGTGGTGCCGGTGGAGCCGTAGATGGTCAGGCTGCCGAAACCCGATTGGTAACCTCAACAGAAAGCAAGTTACTCGCACCTGCTCGTCAACCGGATTTCATTCGTTTACCCGCATCAGGCGGAACTAAAGCCTATCAAACAGCTTTTGAATCTTCAATTCTCAATGAAAAGAATATTCAAAGCCTAAGAGAGGTCGCAGAGGAAATTCGTACCAAAATACCGCAAGAGACCAATAGCAATCCCAATTCAGCCTATGATGTAGAATTAGGGTTCCAAAATGACAAATTGTGGCTATTTCAAATACGTCCTTTTGTTGAAAATAAAAATGCTTTGAGCAATGGATATCTTGATTCTATAGCTCCAAAAACAAATCCAGACGAATATATAGAGATGGACAGTAAACTCTAAGTTTTCTGCAATCTCTTCAAATATTCTTATAAAAATCAACTATGAAAAAATTATTATTCTGCATACCGGTAGTACTTTTAGCATTAGCATTTGCCACGCCTAAAAGCTTCTACCCTATTGATGGCTATGAACGCACTGGGATAGATCGCCTTGCTTATTTGCAAAAATTGGTACAAGATAGCGTCGCCTATAATCGCATTCCACCCGGAGCTTATTATTCTATAGATGATATCAAACTGCGACTTACTCAAAAAAGAGACAGCGCTATAACCTATATGCAGGATGATCCAGAACTTCAGAAGAAAATTGGCGGATTGTTTTACGGTTTAGATCAAAGCTATTCGATTTCGGTATTAGATATGACAGACAGTACCAATCTTAAATACGCTTCGCGCAACGAAACCCGAGGATACCAACCTGGAAGTGTGGGAAAATTAGCTATTCTTATTGCAATGTTTGATCAGCTTGAAAAATTATGTCCGGATGATTGGGGAGCTCGATTGAATTTACTCAAGTACAAGCGCGTAAAAGGTGGACCTTTTGCTGTTTACGATCACCATACCATTCCTGTTTATGATATTGAACAAGATAAATTAACACGCAGAACGGCACGCGAAGATGATGTTTTTAGCCTTTATGAATGGATCGATCATATGGTTGCCGTAAGTAATAACGGCGCTGCCAGTGTGGTGTATCGCGAAGCATTATTGCTGAAGGTTTTTGGTGAGAAATACTTTGATCTAACCGATGAAGAAGCTATGCAGTGGTTTAAAGATACAGACCGTGGCGAAGTAACCCGACTGGCCAATGAAGTTGTTAACGAACCCTTGAGAGCTATGGGCATCACCGAAGATGAGTGGAGACTGGGTGGCTTTTTTACTAATGGAGGTGAACGTTATGTAGGTCGTATGGGAGGTAGCATTGGCTCTCCTAAAGGCTTGATGAAGTTTTTAATTAATCTGGAACAAGGGAAAGCCGTTGATTCGCTTTCTAGTCTTGAGATGAAACGCATTATGTATCAAACCGAACGTCGTATACGCTATGCTTATTCGCACGATCTGGATTCAGCTGCTGTTTACTTTAAAAGCGGAAGTTTTTATAAATGTGATAAGAGCAAAGGTCCTTGCGGCGACTATGCAGGAAACGTATTTAATTATATGAATTCGGTGATTATTGTAGAGCATCCTGATGATGGGCCCAAGTATATCGTATGTCTGATGACCAATGTTTTGGGTAAAAATTCGGCTACAGATCATATGTATTTGGCAGGACGTATTGATAAAGCTTTGCAAGAGCAAGTTGTTCAAGACAGAACATCTACTACAGGTCAATAAAGCGAATTATATTTAAATTATGAAAGCCCGACAGTTGCTAACTGTCGGGCTTTTTTATACCGGCTTTAACCTTTGTTATTAAATAAATAATTAAATTTACATCGTACACGATTTAATCGTAAAAGATACACTATGAAATATACTACTACCCAAAAAGTCTTTAGAATTATTTTAGGCGCTTTGATGGCCTTGGCAGGAATTGGTCACCTTACCTTTCAACGCCAGGAGTTTCAAGCTCAAGTGCCGCAATGGCTGCCTGACGATCCCGCTTTTATAGATTTTGTAGTATTGGCTTCAGGAGTAACCGAAATTCTCCTTGGTCTTGCGATAATTTTCCTTAAAAAACACCGTATTAAAGTCGGTTTGATTCTAGCGATTTTCTATGTGCTTATTTTTCCCGGTAATATTTCGCAATACACCAATGGCATTGATGCCTTTGGATTAGATACCGATCAAAAACGACTCATTCGCCTATTTTTTCAGCCGATACTAATCATATGGGCTTTATGGTCAACCGGTGCCCTCACTTATCTCAAAAACCTTAAAAACAAAGACTAATGCATTTTTATGATTTAGAAGCAAAAACGCTTCAAGGGAACACTATTCCTATGGCTACCTTTAAAGGAAAAACGGTAATTGTGGTAAACACTGCAAGTAAATGCGGCTTAACCCCGCAATATGAGGGGCTGGAAAGCTTATACCAAAAATACAAAGACGACGGACTCGTAATCCTTGGATTTCCTTGTAATCAATTTGGTAATCAAGAACCCGGTGCAGCTGAAGAGATAAGTGAGTTTTGTCAAGTAAACTATGGGGTTAGCTTTACCATGTTTGACAAAATTGAAGTAAATGGAAGCAATACACATCCTATTTTCAAATACTTAAAATCTGAATTAGGAGGTATCTTAGGCAGTAAAATCAAATGGAACTTCACCAAGTTTCTCCTTGATAAAAAAGGGAATCCGGTAAAACGATTCGCTCCAATAACCAAGCCTGAAAAGATGGAAGCATCGATAAAAAAGCTACTTTAAATGGAAGATGCTTCAGTATTACATCTTAAAAATCAGTTTTGTTTTCCGCTTTATGCAGCGTCAAGACTTACCACAAAGCTTTATGCGCCAATACTCAAAGCTCTAGAGCTCACCTATCCACAATATTTGGTGCTTATGGTGCTGTGGGAAAATGATCAACAAACGGTAAATGCAATAGGTAATTGCTTGCTTTTAGAATCGAACACGCTTACTCCTTTACTCAAACGTTTAGAACAAAAACAGCTTTTACAACGTACGCGCTCCAGTAAAGATGAACGAGTTGTCACAGTAGGACTTACTCAAAAAGGGATTGACCTGAAACAAAAAGCGCTTAGCATTCCACAGCAAATAACTGCCTTATTTGAAGACACAACACTCGAACCTGAAAACCTTGAAAACTTTTATCAAACACTATATAAATTGATCGATGCTTTAAAAGAAAAAACTGCTTAGCTAGGCTTTTGCGTTTCGATAAGTGATGGCTGCAATTTCTTCAAAGCTAAAGATGCAAAAGAACGCACATCTTTGTTTTTTGCGGTGATCTTCAATTCGGCTAAAAGTGGTAAGAAGGAAGTATCTCCCAAAAACTGAATTAAATAGATCACGGGCAGTCGTAAATTACCATCCCCCACTTCAATGAGTTTAATAAGCGCTTTATTAAAGCTGATGTCATCATCTTCTAAGATCTCGTGATACACATCTGCATCCTCAATGATCGCAAGTTCTAATAAGGGTAAAAGGCTATGCTTCAGTTTTGGTGAAAGAATATTATCTAAAAATTCTATAGCGTTGGCACGTGTATCTCGATCTTCACTTAAAAAACCTTTATACGCTACATCAAGATCTTTACGATCATAATACACGGCAAGCATTTGAAAAATAGTCTCGACCCGTAATTTCAGTTGTCGATCCAGAACTTCAAGAAGTCCCTCCCGAGCCTGAATTAATTCGGTATGATCATCTTCTGGCAGACGTTTATACGCTTCCGCCTTAAAGTTATTCCTGATCACTTTTTTACTGCTAATAATATCACGATACTCAAAGGTGAATATTAGTAATTGCCTGAATATACTCTTTGGAAAATAATTGAGTTTTGGGTTTTTACCCTTCAGCTTATATAAGGATTTTGAAGCTGCACGTCTTATCAGGTTATCGCGGCTACGTAAAAGACTCAATAAAATGCGCACTGAAGCTTGCGTCTCAAAGGTCTGAATAACAGCGGGTATATATTTTTTAGCGCTGTTTTTTATCTTCTTTTCAGCTTCTCGTTGTAATAAGATTTCACTTATTGAATCTCCATAAGCAATAAGTGCAGTGATTGCATTCTTTCGATACTGTTTAACGGTAATAAAATCTATAAGCGCATCAATAAACATGGGCTCTTTAGAAATTCCTGCTGCATTTATCGCGTGACTTACAATAAGTGGATTGCGATTATTAAAGTTTACTGATATAAATGAATAAAATTGAGGTATTTGTGCATATCCGATAGACTCGAGCAAAAATGACAATTCTTCAGGTCTATGATCACTGTCTGGAAGTTCAAGCTCTGCCAGCCACAGCTCAATGCGTAATTCTAAATTATAACGCGCTGCGACTTTACGATTGTGCCGGGATTCTTTAGACAAACATAATAATGCGGCGTGGGCTATATAATCGCTACTATGGTTAAGATAACTATCAAATATGCGGCTGTCATTTAATGATGTATGGGTAATAAGGTAATTCATTGCTGCATATACAACCTCATCATCTTTTAAATGCACCATATTACGCACGGCTTCAAGCGCAGTACCTTCCGGGTAATGATACAATTGATTGATTGCTGCAATCTTAACGGCATCATTCTCGTGCTCTAATAAAGGAATAATTTTATCCTTCAGTATCTTGGCATTTCTAGGGTTTAAGTGATCGAGATAATTTGCAATCTGATCGGGATCCCCTCCGCTTAGAATACGCCTTCCGATCTCAAGGGGCGACTTCCGTTTACGTTTTGTTCCTCCGGGCACCTGCACTGCTTGTTTCAGACTCTGTCTAAAACTTTTAAAATAAGATTCTCTCACTTTGAAAATTCCGACAATCCAGACTAAAATTAAAAATAGAATGATCACCGTCACGTAGTTTGAAGATAGCGATAATCCCTTGATGACAAAGATCAGCAAGCAACCTGCAATTCCCGTAGCTACACTATCTACCACTACATCAATAAATGATTTTGTGCGGTTCTTAACCTCCAGAGGCACCGGTACCATAGCAAGTTCTGTCGCTGCCTTATTTACCGACTGTTTTAAACTTCCGTCTAAACCTTTAATAATAATGAGCACCCAAAGTTCTGGGAATGTCAAAAACAGTAAAGAGCCTAGCGCGATTCCCAATGGAAGAATCAGTAACGAACTATTAACGCCCAACTTTTCTACAACTCTATTGGTCAGAAATAATTGAATCCCTAAAGAAACTAGATTGAATGTTGAAAACCAGAATCCAAAAAAGGATGCTAATTGATCGGCATCAGGTATCGCTTTACTTGCAAAATCACTGAATTGATAATCAACAAGCTTTGCAACAATTACTCCTAAACCGATGATTAACGCGAGAAAGGTTAAGTGCTTTGATTTTAATAAAATTTTGAACGCAGTATCTCCTAAAATTTTTTGAGATCCTGTAGAAACAGAACCTCTGCTCACGTAACCTTTTTTATAAACTAAAATAAGAATTGGAATACAGGCTATTATAAATAAGGAGGCGACTAGTAACATATTTCCGTTACCAATTAAAGGTACAAGCACTGTGGTTAGGTATCCACCAAATATTCCACCTGCAATTGCTCCAGAGCCAATAAACCCAAATAAACGTTTGGCTTCACGTGCATTGAACACCATGTTTGCCAGTAACCAAAACTGACTTGTGGTAAGCACAGCGAAAATTCCACTAATCACATAAAAAGTATAAAGTACCGCACCACCAATAGCATTTACTTTATACAATATGCCGAGCAAGCTGAATGCTAAAGCAAAAAATACCAAAGATACGGTGATGATACGTCTGAGCGAATAACGCCGTACCGCTTGATTGTAAAAGTAAGACGTAACAATTGCTGTAGCTGCAATAAGCAAATAACCAAAAGCTAAATTATCGGCACCTAAGCCCTTAATGAATAAGGCATTTACCGTAGGTTTTACAATTAGAAGAATCGTTATAATCAGAAAGACGTATAACTGCATGAAAAAAGAGATGGTTATCTCACCATCTCTTATATTGAACGTCTTTTTAAGAAATTTTCTAATCACCTACATTACCAGCGCCTTTTATAGCACTTGCAAGTAAAGTTCGAGATTTTTGAATAGCTTTTTCTACAGGAAATACTAAATTTCTTATAATTTGTTCTCCATTAGGATCTTCAACAAGAGCTACTAAAATATATCTGCGACCATTATCTCCCCATACAAGAATAGAGTCTGAGTGATATTGTTTCCAAGAACCCGATTTTCTAAACAAACGCGCATTAGGCGCAATACGCTCTAGCGTGTTTACAAACTTGTGATGAAGCGAAGGATTCTCCATAATATCAAGCATCGCTTTAGAACGCTCTGGGCTAACCAATTTTCCGGTTACTAATTTGTAGTAAAATCTACAAACTTGCTCTGCTGTTGCGGCGTGACTTAAACCTTTCATAGGATCAGGTCTACGCTCTCCGGCAGCAGCATAGCGTTTTCCTACCCAAAGACCACCACCTTTGTTCTGATCATATAACTTATAGCGGTCACTGGTAAGTACACTAGAAATTTTATCGTAGCCTAAACGATCGATCATACGCGTACTTGCCTGGTTGTTTGATTTACTAATCATCAACCACATGTCTTTTTTGATTTCTGCTGTTTCTTTTAACTCACCTTTTTCAATAGCATCCATCGCCGAAAGCAAAATAGCGATCTTAGGCAAGCTCGCAGCATACATCATCTCATCACCATTAAGACCAGCATATTGAATCGCATTAGGATCATCAAGACTTACAATACCCACTGCCATACGTTTTTGATCTACAAGACGCTTCATCGTAGGATCTTTTGAGATCTGATTGTATAGTTGCGAGGTTAATACAGAACTATTGAAATCTTCAAGCGGTGCATCTACGCATTCTTTGAAGGGAAGTTCTTGAGCATTTATTTTTGAAGTTACTGCTACTACTAGCAATATTAGGGCTAAACTTAGTTTTCTCATAAACAATTTTTGGTCTGATTGATTTTGGGCTTTAACGCAAAGTTTACATTAATAGTATGCAAAGGTTAAAGAAAAATCAACACAAATTCAACATTTAACATTCTTTACTTTAAATAGTTGCAAGCGCTATGCCAAAGAAATGTTAAAAGGCAAGTTTCTGTAAAACTATGGCCAAAATCTAAGAATCGCCCTGATAGCCCCAGCGTCGTGTTTGGTTGAGCTCTTCTTCTTTTTGAAGTTCTTCTTGGGGAATTACTTTTAAGAAAGATGGATGTTGCTCGATCGCATATTCAATCATCTCTACAATATCTTCGACACTATCATTTTGATAATCGATATCCAGAGGCTTTTTGATTTCCATAGTTTGAAGAATTCCGCGCTTTTTGATACGAATGCCCTTTTTATCAAAAGATCTTCTAAAACCATCAATTACAATGGGAACCACAACAGGCTTGTACTGTTTTATGATGTGTGCGGTACCTTTTCTAATAGGTTTCCAAGGTTTTGTAGTGCCTTGCGGAAACGTAATCACCCAACCGTCGTGGAGTGCAATTCCTATATTTTCGGTATCACTTAAGTTTACGGGACGGTCGATCTCTTTCCCTTTTGAGCGCCAGGTACGACTTACTGAAACAGCACCGGCATAAGCCATAATACGCGGTAATAAGCCGCTACGCATAGTTTCACTTGCCGCCACGTAGTAAATATTCAATTTGGGTTGCCATAAATAGCCCACATTTTTTATGCTATCTACTCTCCCACTCAAGCTGGCATTAAATACGTGAAACATAGCAACCACATCTGCAAAATAGGTCTGATGATTGGATACAAACAGCACATTGGTCTCCGGTAAATCTTTTATAATTTCTGAACCTTCAATCTGCAACGCATTAAAACCACGGTAGCGCCTGTGCGACATCACACCGGCTACGCGGATTAACCACTTCTTAATGAAGTCGTAATGCCCAAAGGGATTGGTTTTAAAAATTGCCATAAGTTATGTTCTGTAATATGCTGATTATTGCGGAATATAAAATTAATACTTCAAATTCTACTCCTCAAAATTAATCTAATTGTTGAAGGGCCCATTTTACTTCACTCAACATCATAGCTGTCGCGCCCCAAACTACGTGCTCTGCAAGATAAAAAGCGGGGACATCGAGCATCGTCCCGTAGGAAGTGTCAATACGCTGTGTAATCACACTTTTATCATCTAAGAATTGTTTCAGCGAGACTTCTAAAATTGCTTCTACTTCAGCCTCTTCTTTAATAAAACGTGGAGTTTCTTTTACATAACCTATAAAAGGCTGAACCCAGAAGTTACTTGGTGGTATATAAAGTTTAGTGAGTTTTTTCACGACTTCAATTTCGCTTTGCGCGAGACCAACCTCTTCTTCAGTTTCCCTTAAGGCGGTATGTTTAATGCTTTGATCTAAAGTTTCGGCTTTACCACCAGGAAATCCTACTTGATTACTATGTACTCCTTTATAGGTCTTTCTCAAAATAAGCACCAGCGTAGTCTCTCCTTCAGCATTAGGATAAAAGACCGCCATTACTCCGGCCCAACGCGGATTTTTTGCCTCAATATCCATTTCACTCAATGCGCGAATGCGTTCATCAGGTGCCATTTCAAATTGTGCCTCTTGCCCAAGTAATTGCAAATTGCTTAATTTTGGCATTCTTTTTAAAAACTCATCAAACTGCATATATGCGTACTTCTGTTTACTTATTCCTTAGTTTTTTAATGCTGATAGCAGCCGGTTGTGAAGATAAAAAAACAAAAGAAAAACCTGAGGAATCGCAAACCGTTGAAAAAGTAATAGATAGCACTCCTGAGCAAAAAGCAAAGGCAGAAAATGAGCGTTTAAAGAAAAAAGCCGGATCAATTATAGAATCTCAGGCAGAGTTAATTCCGTTTTTAACCGAATACGGTAAAAACAATCCGGAGACACGAGCTCGAATTTCTACAGAGTTTGGAGATATAGACATTCAGCTTTATAGAGATACTCCTTTGCATCGTGCTAATTTTGTGCTGCTAGTAAAGCAAGGCTATTTTGATGATACGATGATTCATCGTAACGCAATAGATTTTGTTGTGCAAGGCGGAAACAGTGACGGTTATGAAACTCCCAAAAAACGCCAGCGTATAGGAAATTATTTAATTCCCAATGAAGCTAGCCCAAATCACACTCACGTGCGTGGAGCGTTTTCTGCAGCAAAATATCTAGAGCAAAATATTAGTGACGCTTCGTCTCCTTTTGAATGGTTTATTGTCGTTCCTGAGCGTGGCGCGCATCACTTGGATGGAGAACATACGGTTTTTGGTCGTGTTACCAGCGGAATGGACGTAGTTGACGAAATCAATAAACTGAAGACCGATGATAACGAATGGCCAATTAAAAATGTCTATCTCGAAGTGAAGTTGCTGGATTAATCCTTAAAAATCCCGGTTTCTAACCCATCTAAACTGGTTTGGTTTTTATCGGTCCAATATTCTTTGATGCCACTTTCTCCTTTTTGTTCTGCCCAAACTTTCAGCGTTTCGCGCTCCCCTTTATAGTCCATAAATGGAACACCAAAACCGCAAGAAGTTTGAACCAGATCAATGTTCAGTTTGAAGATTTGTCTGGAGCCTGCTGTTTCCTCAAAATAGTTGATGTATTCTGAAAATGCGTGATCGCGCTCGTGAAACACTTCAGCCTCGCCATACAATCGTAGAATAAGCGGATTTTTCTCAAAAGAGCAAAACATAATCGTCATACGTGAATCTTCGAGCATATGTGCTGCGGTCTCATTTCCGCTTCCGGTAAGATTAAGCCAAAGTACTTCCTGATCATTCAATACATAGAAGGTGGCCATTCCTTTGGGCGAAATATTCACACGCCCTTTTGCAGCAGCGGTGCCTACAAAGAATATTTTTTGCTGCTTTATAAAATCTTGTAATGCCTGCGTAAGTTGCGGAAGCTTTTTGCCCATGACTCGATGTTTTTATAAAACTACAAAAGTAATGCGTAGTCTGTTACAGTTCTGACTTGCTATAAATTGAGGGTAATTGAACCTCATAGATAACCGCAAGCGTACGTATAATTACGACCAAAAGCCCTGAAAGAATGGCATTAATTCCGGGAGCTATACCATAATGATGTAATATTACATACAGCGCTCCTCCTGCGATACAAGCACTCGCATAAATTTCCTTTCTAAAAATCACCGGGATTTCATTACATAGAATATCGCGTATCACACCGCCAAAACAAGCGGTTATGGTACCCAAGGCTACACAAATTACCGGATCAAGATTGATGAGTAAGGCAATTTCTACACCAGTCACCGTATACAGCGCAATCCCTATGGTATCAAACAAAAATAAAGAGCGGCGTACGTAGCGTAACTGCTTTCTGAAGATTATACCTACGATTGTGGTTAAAACAATGATGTAGACAAAAGTCGAATCAAGCAACCAAGACACCGGAGATTTCCCAATTAACAAGTCTCGCAAAGTACCACCACCCACTGAGGTTACTGTAGCAATTATAAGAATCCCAAAAAGATCCATGCGTTTTTTAGTCGCAGTGATCACCCCGGAAATCGCAAAAGCAATAGTCCCTAAAATGTCTATTATGCTTGCAATATTTTCCATTACTCCTGAGTATAGTAATTATAATCTTTGAGTACGCGATCAACAAAACTTAACGGAGTTTCTTCAGGTGTTACTTGCATCGTAGTTGACAACTTTTGACTCAGTTTAAGGATAACATTATGCTTACCAAATCTGCGTGCCTCGGTGTAGATCGTTTTTATTTTTTGCATATCGGCATCAGTAAAAACAGTGACCTGAGGATATTTTGGCACATAATCTTCTTCAATTGTCTCTAGAATAGTATGACTCAATTGCACTTTTTTACGCTCTGTGATTACGGTAGTTCCGGCAGCGATATCTCCTAAACGTTGCCCTTTTCCATTTAAAAGAATGGTAAAAACAGCTACTCCGCCAGAGGTAAGAGTGATGTCTATTGTACGCATCAACCAGCGCACAAAGTAACTACCGAAGCCTGGTTTTGATCCGTCAATTTTAACCACCCGTAAACCTAAAGCTGCTTTTCCCGGAGTACGCCCGTCCCAAAAGGATTCTAACAATAAAAAGTATAGAAATGAAGGAATCCCGATAAGCATAAAGTAGATATTGATCGATCCATTTGTATTAGAATCCAAGCCGAAGGCAGAAAGCAAATAGATAGAGGCAATCCAGTAAGCTCCTAAAATCAAAAGGTCTATCAAGTAGCCTAAAATACGATCACCAATTCCTGCAACTTGCTGCTGAATGCTCACGTTTTGTGCAGTTTCTATTTGAAAATTATCCATTAAATTGCTTTCTTTACTCGGTAACCGAGGTTTAAAATACGTTTAAGATGGCCTCAATATAAAATTACGCAGAGAAATAACTTTGCATAATCTACTATTCTTTTATCTTTGAACGATACCCCTCACTAAAAACGGTACTACCGCAATTTTGGTGAGATTTCAATATTTCAGTTTATGCGCGAGGCGGCTTTCGTGAAGCAAAATAAGGACAAATGGATAAGATTTGAAAACGTTCTGTCTGGGAATCAAATAGATTTATCACCAGACGAACTTTCAGCTTTATATCTTGAAGTTACAGATCATTTAAGTTTTGCCAAGACCTTTTATCCGCAAAGTAAAACCACGCAATACTTAAATCATCTCGCTTCACAATCCCATCAAAAAATTTATAAAACCAAGCGCGAATCCAGTACCCGCTTTATCACTTTTTTTACTGAAGAGTTTCCGTTGCTGATGTTCAACTATCAGAGACAGCTTTTGATTTCTTTTTTAGTTTTTGCCCTGTTTTGCATTGTAGGTGCTTACAGCGCTGCTACAGACGGCGCTTATGTACGTACCATTCTTGGTGATGCCTATGTTAATATGACTCTTGAGAATATTGCCGATAATGACCCGATGCGCGTGTATAAAGAAATGAATGAGGTCGAAATGTTTATGGGGATTACGGTAAACAATATTAAGGTAGCCTTAATGGCATTTATTTTCGGAATTCTATTGAGTTTAGGCTCGCTTTATATTATGATGCAAAACGGAATAATGCTGGGTTCCTTTCAATATTTCTTCTACGATAAAGGCTTGCTTTGGGAGTCTATGCGCACGATATGGATACACGGTACCATTGAGATTTCGGTTATTATTATTGCCGGTGCCGCGGGCTTGGTTCTAGGAAATGGAATTTTATTTCCAGGCACGTATTCGCGGCTCGAGTCTTTTAAACGCGGTATGAAAGACGGCTTAAAAATCGTGGTGAGTACGATTCCGTTTTTTATCATTGCCGGTTTTCTCGAAGGATTTGTCACCCGCCATACCGAAATGCCCGATTGGCTAGCGATCTTAATTATCTCAATTTCTTTGTTACTAATTTTATTTTACTACGTCGTATACCCTAGAATACGTTATAAAAAACAACTACACGCTTTAGATGAAAGAACTGATTACCTTTAAAAAACAACGCGAGTTAGGCGACATCATTACAGATACTTTTAAATTCATTCGGCTAGAATACAAACCTTTATTTAAGGCGCTTTTGCGTAATGCTGCTATTCCATTTTTGATATTGATAGGTATTTCGGCATATTACACCGGTGTTACTACAGATATCTCAATACTTGATAACGGGTCTTTTAGTTTTGTAAGCTTCTTTCTACCTGCCCTTGCCATGTTTATTGCGATGTTTTTTTATTATGGTGTACTTTACGGGACCGTTTTGAACTACATCAAATTATATATAGATCATCAAGGCACGGTGGATCAAGACGAACTTAAAACACATGTGAGAGCCGATCTGGGGAGCTTAACCGGACTTACCTTTTTAATCGTAATTATGATTTCTTTTGGTATGATGCTTTGCTTCTTACCCGGTGTTTACGTTGCTGTACCTTTATCACTAACCTGGGCCATACTTGTATTTGAAAATAAAGCTGTGGGAGACTCTATTTCAGACAGTTTTAAACTTATAAAAAACGAATGGTGGATCACCTTTGCGACAATGTTTGTCCTTGGTCTTTTGCTTTATATCGCGAATATTGTGTTTTCACTGCCGGTAATCATTTACAGTGTTGCCAAAGGATTTCTTTCGGCTGAGACGATCTCACAAGGCGACATGTCTAGTATGTTTGATTGGGTTTACGTTTCACTAAGCGTGCTTTCTTCGGCAGTACAATATATTTTGGCAGGGATTTTTGCCGTGGCTGTCGCTTTCATTTATTACAATCTGAATGAAAAGAAAAACCAAACCGGTACTTTTGAAGCCATTGAAAGTATTGGTTCTGACCATTAATGATCAAAAAACTAATTTACATACTCGTTTGTTTTTTTTCTTTTGCAGGTTTTGCTCAAACCCCGGGTGATTCTACCGCAACAGAAAAGCAAATAATCTATGACGATAGCCAGGTGGCTCCGGTTTATTTTGATGAACAAGCCATCGATGAATATCGGCAAGATGACTCCTTTGATTATGTAGCTTTTGTTCCGCCAGATACTATTTGGACACGTTTTAAAACCTGGTTAAACGATCTTTGGTCTTCTTTTATTGAATGGATTTTACAAGGAAGCGAAGCCACAGGTATTTTAGGCTTTTTAGTTTCTGCCCTACCCTATTTGATCATTCTTGCGGTTGTAGGTTTACTCGTGTGGTTGTTTATGCGTATAGATCTCGCCGGATCACCGCTTAAAAAAGACAGTTTAAATAAGGTTATACTTTCTGATGAACAAGAGATCATTGAGACTCAAAATATTCAAGAGCTCATAGATGCTGCCCTAAAAGCGCAAAATTATCGCCTTGCGGTGCGCTTTTATTATTTACTCTTACTACAAAAACTGGCACAAAAAGACATCATCGACTGGCAAGTACAAAAAACAAATGCCGACTATGTTTACGAGATTAAAAACGAGGTACTGCGCACAGATTTTACCAGACTCACGCGTATTTATGATTTTATCTGGTATGGTAATTTTGAAGTAAGTCAAAACGCCTTTTCAAAGGCAGAACAAGAATTCAAAAAAACAACTTCGAGTCTATGAGCAAGCGCTATAAGATAATGGCCGGAGTTTTAATTGCATTTCTTGCAGTTCTAATTTTAGCTGAAGCTTCACAACCCGAGCCTATAAATTGGTTTCCGGGTTATGGAAAACAGGATAAAATTCCTTTTGGAACCTATGTTTTCTATGAGCAGCTTCCTGAGGTTATCGACGCAGAAAGAATTGAGGAAGTCAACATTCCGCCTTTTGAGTTTTTGCTAGACACTACGATTCCTAAAGGAAGCTCTTATTTTTTCGTTAACGGAAACGTATATAACGATGCTTCAGAAAGCAATAAAATACTACAATGGGTAGGTGAAGGAAACACCCTTTTTGTTTCGGCTAAATCTATAAGTCAAACAATTTTAGACAGCCTTTGGTTAAACCTCAGTTATTACAGCGAGACCGCTAATCTGAAGAAAAGACCTCTAGTGAATTTCACAAATCCACGGTTGAAAGCAGCGCGTCCCTTCCGCCTTAACAAGGATGTAGGAACGGTTTATTTTGATGAAATCGACACCCTTAGAACTACAGTACTTGGTGAATTTGATTTAATACGAGACGATGATTCTTCGCAGATCAAAAAGCCTAAAATCAACTTTATAAAAACACCTTACAAAGAAGGAACGGTGATTTTACATACTTTTCCAGAAGCTTTTACCAATGTTTTCATGTTAGACAGTCTTAACGCTAATTACACAGCAAAAGTCTTGTCTTACCTCCCACAACAAGGAAAGGTTTATTTTGATCAATATTATAAAAACAGTAAATCGTATGCTGTTTCACCATTGCAACTTATCTTGACCAATAAATACCTCAAATGGTCTTGGTATTTGCTTGCACTCGCTGCTTTGCTTTGGGTAGTTTTTGAAGGTAAAAGAAAACAACGCAGCATTCCTATTATAAAACCGTTACCCAACAAGACCTTAGATTACACCAGAACTATTGCCGGAATGTATCTTGACAAAAAGGACAACAGGCAAATTGCGATGCATCAAATCAATCATCTGCTGGAATATATTAGGAGCTCCTATTCGTTAGCTACAGAACGTTTGAATCTTGAATTCATAGAAAAGCTAAGTGCAAAAAGTGGCAGAGATCAAAATCAAATAAAAACACTCATAGATTACATGGTCCTGATACGACAGAAGGCTGAAGTGAGCGAAGACGAACTTATAAAGCTGAATACGCTTATAGAAAATTTTAAAAACACCCATTAATTATGGAAGACGAACATAAAGAACCTGAAAACCAAAATCTAAATACACCACAGGATTCCACAGATGAAACTTCAGAGAATTTAGAGTTTCAGAGCAGAATTCCGCTAGAAGAGTTACGTGATAACGTAGCTGCTTTAAAAGCTGAATTGGCTAAAGTAATCGTGGGGCAGCACGAGTTTATAGAACTATTGATCGTTGCCTTGCTTTCTGATGGTCACGTTTTGATCGAAGGTGTACCGGGAATTGCAAAGACAGTTACAGCAAAACTTTTTGCAAAAACCTTAAGTACCGGTTTTAGCCGAATACAATTCACACCAGATTTAATGCCCAGTGACGTCTTGGGAACTTCGGTATTAAATATGAAAACCAGTGATTTTGAGTTTAAACACGGACCTATTTTTTCAAACATTGTGCTTATTGATGAGATTAACCGCGCGCCGGCAAAGACACAAGCAGCACTTTTTGAAGTGATGGAAGAACGCCAGATCACTATCGACGGGCATCGTTATGATCTAGAAAAACCCTTTATGGTTTTGGCCACTCAAAACCCTATTGAGCAAGAAGGAACTTACGCCCTGCCAGAAGCACAGCTTGACCGTTTCTTATTTAAGATCAAAGTGAATTATCCCGACCTTGAAGACGAGATCGAGATTCTAAAATCACAAAACGAACGTACGGGCACACAAGCCGAAGCGATCAATAGTGTGCTGTCTCCAGAGAAACTTCAAGAATACCGTGAACAAACCCGTAAGATTCTTGTAGAAGAAAAAATCCTTAATTACATCGCATCGATTACAGTCAAATCACGTACCCATCCGCATTTATATTTAGGTGGATCTCCTCGTGCTTCGTTGTCGATTATGAATGCTGCAAAAGCATTCGCCGCGATTGCCGGTAGAGATTTTGTAACTCCTGAAGATGTAAAGCGATCAGTAACTCCGGTTATGCGGCATCGTGTGATTCTCTCCCCAGAACGAGAAATGGAAGGTATGACACCGGAAACAGTGATCGACATGCTAGTTCAATCTGTTGAAGTCCCTCGTTAGTGCGCATCATCAACTTCATAAAACACTTATATCTCGGCAAGCGTGTATTTTTTATACTCGCTGCCCTTATTGTGCTGTTTCTTTTTTCCTATTGGTGGCACAGCCTTTTCAGCATTGCTCTCTTAGGTGCCTTTTTCCTGAGTATTGCTTTCCTGTATGATGTGATCATTCTTTTCAGAAAAAAAGACGCAGTTAGCGCTTCGCGAAAACTTCCCGAGAAATTTTCTAATAGTGATCTTAATGAAGTTCCCTTAGAAATTCAAAGCAAGTACAGCTTCAATACACGTTTTTCTGTGATTGATGAGATTCCTGTTCAATTTCAAAAACGAGATTTTTTAAAAATCGGAAGCATTCCGCCCCGCGGAAAAACCATATTAAACTACCAACTAAGACCTGTAGAACGTGGAGTCTACACTTTTGGACGTCTTAATATTTACATTTCCTCTCCATTAAAACTTGCCAAACGCAGATTTACCTTTGGCAAAGATCAAGAGGTCAAAGTATATCCTTCGTTCATTCAGATGAAAAAATATGCTTTTCTGGCTATTGACAATAAGCTGACACAATTTGGTCTCAAAAAAATCAGACGCATCGGTCACACGATGGAGTTTGAGCAAATTAAAGAATACGTGAGTGGAGATGATGTGCGCACCATAAACTGGAAGGCAACAGCAAAACGCGCAGAACTGATGATCAATCAGTTTCAAGATGAAAAATCGCAACCGGTTTACTCGATCATCGATGCCAGCCGGGTAATGAAAATGCCTTTTAATGGCCTTACCCTACTCGATTATGCGATAAACAGTTCGCTTGCCTTTAGTAATATCGCTTTGAAAAAAAACGATAAAACCGGATTGTTAACCTTCAGCAATACCATACACAATCATCTTTCTGCAAGTAGTAAAAAAACACATTTAAATACTATTCTTGAGGTACTTTACTCCATCTCTACAAACTTTTTAGACAGTGATTTTGGAAGACTTTATGCCGAAGTAAAACGTAAAATCACGCATCGCAGCCTCCTGCTGTTGTACACTAATTTTGAACATAGCAGCGCAATGCAGCGCCAATTGCCTTATCTCAAAGGTATTTCGCGAAAACATGTTTTAGTTGTTATCTTTTTTGAAAATACAGAACTTGAAGATCTAATTGCTAAAAAAGCGCAAAACACACCGGAAATCTATCATAAGACGATTGCTCAAAAGATGGATTATGAGAAAAAACTTATGGTTAAAGAACTTGAAAGAAACGGAATTCAAGCGGTTCTTACTAAACCGAAAGATTTGACTGTAAATACCATCAACAAATATCTCGAGATTAAAGCACGTGGTATACTGTAAACCGGTTTGAAAGAACAATTACTTTTTAAGAAATCATCTTACACTTTTTAGACTAAAAAATAGCTTGTAAATTTTTGATTTACTCCTATCCTATTTTCTACTGAAACCCCTTATCTTTGCAGCCTAAATTTTTACTATGATCCAAGTTACTTTGCCAGATGGCAGTGTAAAAGAATTTGAAAGCGGAACAACGCCTTTTGATGTTGCAAACAGCATAAGTGCCGGACTTGCCCGCAATGTTATTTCTGCCAAATACAATAATAAAACTATTGAAATTACCACGCCACTTACCGAGGATGGCGCACTGGTATTGTTTACTTGGAATGATGATGAAGGTAAAAAAGCCTTTTGGCATTCTTCGGCGCATATACTTGCACAGGCGTTAGAAGAATTATATCCTGGTGTAAAACTCACTATAGGACCTGCGATAGATAAAGGATTTTATTATGATGTAGATCTGGGAGACCGTTCGCTTAGTGAGAATGATTTCAAGAAGATCGAAAATAAAATGCTTGAAATCGCTCGCGGAAAGCACGAATTCTCAATGCGCAGTGTATCTAAAGCAGATGCGCTTGAGATGTACAAGAAGCAAGACAATCCTTATAAAGTAGAATTGATCGAGAACCTGGAAGACGGTACGATCACCTTCTGCGATCACGATACCTTTACAGATTTATGTCGTGGTGGGCACCTGCCAAACACCGGCTTTGTAAAAGCGGTAAAATTGATGAGTGTTGCGGGAGCATATTGGAGAGGAGATGAAAACAAACCGCAGCTTACGCGTGTTTATGGAATTTCATTTCCGAAGCAAAAAGATTTAAAAGAATATTTAGAATTACTTGAAGAAGCAAAAAAACGCGATCATAGAAAACTAGGAAAAGAGCTTCAGCTTTTTACTTTTTCGCAAAAAGTTGGTCAAGGTCTGCCATTATGGCTGCCTAAAGGTGCCGCTTTGCGTGAACGCTTAGAAAACTTTTTAAAAGCTGCTCAGAAAAAAGCAGGTTACGAGATGGTCGTTTCTCCACACATTGGCCAGAAAGAGCTTTATGTAACTTCTGGGCATTATGCAAAATATGGAGAAGACAGTTTTCAGCCTATTACTACTCCGGCAGAAGGTGAAGAGTTTTTACTAAAACCTATGAACTGCCCACACCACTGCGAGATTTTCAATGCCACGCAGTGGAGTTATAGAGACTTACCTAAGCGCTTTGCAGAATTTGGTACGGTATACCGCTATGAGCAAAGCGGTGAATTACACGGACTTACACGAGTACGTGGATTTACGCAAGATGACGCACATATTTTCTGCACACCAGATCAACTGGATGATGAATTTATGAAAGTGATCGATCTTGTTCTTTATGTTTTTGGTTCATTAGGTTTTGAAAACTTTACTGCTCAAGTTTCTTTAAGAGACCCTGAGAATAAAGAAAAATATATTGGTACTGACGAAAATTGGGCAAAAGCCGAAAATGCGATTATCAATGCAGCAAAGGCTAAAGGTTTAAACTATGTTGTAGAAACCGGAGAAGCTGCATTCTACGGACCTAAACTAGATTTTATGGTAAAGGATGCCTTAGGTCGCAGTTGGCAGTTAGGAACCATTCAAGTAGATTATAACCTTCCTGAGCGTTTTGAACTTTCTTATAAAGGCAGTGATAATGAAGAACATCGTCCGGTTATGATTCATCGTGCACCTTTTGGAAGTATGGAGCGTTTTGTAGCAATATTGTTGGAGCATACCGGTGGAAATTTCCCATTATGGCTTATGCCTGAACAAGCTACAGTGTTAACACTCAGTGAAAACTATGAGAATTACGCGCAAAATGTATTAACTTTGCTCGAGAATCACGATGTTCGCGCCACGATTGATGATCGTGGAGAAACCATGGGGAGAAAAATCAGAGAAGCAGAAATGCAAAAAACTCCTTATATGTTAATTATTGGTGAGAAAGAAGCTAATGATGGTACGGTTTCTGTACGTAAACATGGTGGAGAGGATTTAGGAACAATGACCGTTGCAGATTTTGCAAAAATTATTGAAGCCGAAATCGCTCAGACATTAAAAAAGTTTGAAGTTTAATTAAAATTTTATAGCCATAGCAATACGTAGAAAAAGATCAAGAGGACCAGCAAGAGTCCAAAAGCAAGACCAACACAATATCAACCAAAAAATTCGTGCACGTGAGGTGCGCCTTGTTGGCGATAATGTAGAAATGGATATTTATCCTACCAGTAAAGCACTGGAAATCGCTCAAGAATTGGAGCTTGATTTGGTGGAAATTTCACCAAATGCAAATCCTCCGGTTTGCAAGGTAATGGACTACAAAAAGTTTGTTTACGAGCAAAAGAAACGTGAAAAAGCCATTAAGGCAAAAGCGTCTAAAGTTGTTGTAAAAGAAATAAGATTTGGTCCTAACACAGACGATCACGACTACGAGTTTAAAAAGAAACACGCGATTAAGTTCTTAGAAGAAGGAGCAAAATTAAAAGCGTACGTATTTTTTAAAGGGCGTTCAATCATATATAAAGATCAAGGTCAGATTTTATTGCTACGTTTAGCACAGGATCTTGAAGAGTATGGTAAAGTTGAGCAAATGCCAAAATTGGAGGGTAAACGTATGATTATGTTTATGGCTCCTAAAAAGAGTAAATAA
>TARA_R100000306_G_scaffold62532_1_pt1 | contig 86676 bp, 73 predicted proteins | sample TARA_R100000306 | Tara Oceans TARA_R100000306 (sample SAMEA2620824) | marine metagenome | biome: marine biome (ENVO:00000447); feature: mesopelagic zone (ENVO:00000213); material: "saline water (ENVO:00002010), including plankton (ENVO:xxxxxxxx)" | depth 1000 m | reverse complement strand
CCGGTTTTCAAGACCGGTGCATTCAACCGCTCTGCCATCCCTCCGTCGGGACTTCACCAGTATGAGCGGGGTGAAGAAGCGCGTAATAATACGTTATCTTCAGACGGTGTCAACCTGATTGCGCCAGTTCTTATCACAGGCAGAGCCTGGCAATCGCGCAAGCAGTCGTAATCGTCAAATTACACCTATTTAAGCCCTATCGTGAACGCTGGCATTGAAATTGCCCGCGGGGTCTATATTATAAAGGAAGTTCAAGTTGAACCATTGTCGGCGCTGGGCGCCGGTAATGCAGCATTAAACATGTCTTTGGAGGACTGTATGCAGGACAGACGTTATCAACAGGGTTACAACCTGGCGGCCGCCGGCGCAGGCACATCGCCTGTCGTCGATAGCGACACCGCCAATACGGTTCTCAAGAACACGTACTGGCTTCTGGGCATGACCCTGGCCTTTTCGGCGTTCACAGCGTTTCTTTCAAGCGGTATGGCTTTCAACCCGATCGTTCACTTCGGTGCATTGATTGGCGCGCTGATCATCAGCTTCGTGATAAACAAGGTTGCCAATAGTGTTTGGGGCCTGGTGCTCGCTTTTGCGTTCACTGGTCTGCTCGGTCTTACGATCGGCCCGATTGTCGGCAATATCATTGCCGCAGGTCAGGGTCAGGTTGTCACGACCGCACTCGGTCTGACTGCCTTCGCATTCTTCGGCCTCAGCGGCACCGCGCTGGTCACCAAGAAGGACTTCAGCTTCCTGAGCAGCTTCGTGACCATCGGCTTCTTCGTGATTCTGGGCGCGTTCATCCTGAACCTGTTCCTGCAGATTCCGGCTGTAGCCCTTGCGATCTCTGTTGCCATTATCCTGATGTCATCAGCTGCGATCCTGTGGCAGACAAGCGCGATCGTACGTGGTGGTGAGACGAACTACATCCTGGCCGCGGTCAGCCTGTATGCTTCGATCTACAACATCTTCATGAGCCTGCTGCATATCCTGCTGGCTTTTGGCGGCGACGACTGATCGGTAGTAGTTCAAGCAAAGCCCGGCAATGCCGGGCTTTTTTTATGCCTTGGATTTGATGCCCGTGATTTTGATGATTTGAATATGAGATCCACCGCTCATCCGGAGGCTTTATGCTACAGTACAAGGATGAGTCGGCGCGCAAACTCGAAGCCGAATGCAAGGGGATCTGAACCGTGTCATCTCTCACCTATAGTCTGTTGGTGATGTCTGCACCGCTTGGTCATCAGGCGCCTTACACTGCCGAGCAATTCTGTCGGGCAGCGATCGCGCGTGGTCACCGTATCTTCAGGGTCTTTTTCTACCATGATGGTGTCTACAACGCCCTCTCCACCGCGGTTCCGCCGCAGGACGCAGCGCAACTTCCTGCAGGGTGGCGTGAACTTCGGGATCAGCATGATGTTGCCTTGACGGTCTGTATTGCGAGCGCGCTCAGGAAGGGTGTTGTGGACGCCGGAGAGGCCAGGCGCTATGAGCTCGATGCCGTTACGCTCGACAGCCATTTTGAAATTGCCGGCCTAGGTGACTGGATTGAAGCCACTCAGGTCTCGGATCGCATCCTGACATTTGCCCGCTAAGGAGTCTGTATGCAACATAGCCGCCATCTTGCCTTTGTTTTCCTCAAACCGCCTTATGGTCGTAGCCTGGCGGCCGATGGCCTCGATATGCTGCTGGCCACTGCAGCATTCGACCAGAAAATCACGGCGATATTTCTAGGTTCCGGATTATTCAACCTGTTGCCTGGGCAGAGTCATGACATCAATATGAAGAACCAGACCAAGGCATTCGCCTCCCTGCCTCTGTTCGACGTCGCCAATGTGCTGGTGGACGAACGGGAAATTCAGCGATACGGGCTGAATATCGAGCAGTTCCTCTTGCCGGTCACGGCGGTTTCTCTCGCCAGCGTTCGTGAGCACCTGCACGCTGCCGATCACGTCCACAGTTTCTAGGCCGCCACTCATGCTGCATATATTTACTCTGGGACTCGACGCAGGCAGTCAGCTCGAACACTGTCTTGCCCTCATGGGCTCCAAGGACGCGCTGTTATTGATTGAAGATGGCGTTTACTGGTCTCATCCCAGCGAAGCCAGTGGCCGTCTCTGGGCTGCGCTGGGACTTGGCAATGATCTCGATGCTCAGCGTTACCAGGAAGCTGATGAGCCGGCGCCAACTGCCACGAGCGATCAGTATCAGGTGATGGTGCTTACAGCCGATTGCCTTGCTCGCGGCATTGTTGCTGACAAGTTGCCCGAAGATGCTGCGAGATGCTTTCAGCACATCGACTTCGACAGGTTCGTGGCCCTGACAGAGCATCACATCCAGTCGATGACCTGGTACTAGCGTGACGTGACAGGTATGGCCAGAACTGAGTTTCCGACCGATAAGGAAGGTTTTTTACGCGACACGAGGGATTGGTCGGAGTCTGTTGCACACGAACTCGCCCGAGCCGGGAGCATCGAACTGGACCCCCCTCGACTCAAGCTCCTAGTCGCTGCTCGCGATTATTATGATCAGTACGGGCAGGCCCCACTGGCCCGCAGCTTTGTCAGGCACTGTCAGCAACAGGACCCTGCTGTCAGCAGCATGACACTCATGCAGTATTTCCCGCCTTCCAGCCAGGCTGGCAGCTCAATCAAGCAGATCTGCCGGATCGCCGGCCTGCCGAAACCGCCAGGCTGCCTCTGACACAGACTCACAGGCCAGGTGCGTCGGTGAAAAGTGTCGACGATCCGACAATCCAGCGGTCGAATATTTGCCAGCCTCTGTGAAATAGGCCACTCTCAGACATTCATTGCACAATAACAACAATGCCAACCGGAGCATCTCTTGAGTATCAAGCCTTCCGTTACAACCCCTGCAAGCGCGGCCCATGTGGGCAAACAGGCCGATAACGCCTGGAGCGTTCTGTTTCTGCTTTTTCTCGTCAATCTGCTGAACTTTTTCGACCGGACCATACCCGCCGTCGTGCTCGAACCCATGCGCCTCGAGTTCGAGCTCAATGACCTGCAGCTGGGTATTGTTGGCGCGGCGTTTACGGTGGTCTATGCCATCGCTGGCATCCCATTGGGCAGGATGTCCGACACCGGCTCCCGAAAGAAGGTACTGGCGCTTGGCCTCTCTATCTGGAGCGGACTCACCGCAGCCACAGGGATGGCTACAAGCTATATGACACTGCTTCTGGCCCGCATGGGCGTTGGCGTGGGCGAGGCGAGCTGCGCGCCGGCCGCTACGTCACTCATTGGCGATCTGTTTCCCGCCAACAAGCGTTCGAGGGCCATGGGCGTATTCATGCTGGGTCTCCCACTCGGTCTCGTGCTGGCCTTCTTCACCGTCGGCGCCATGGTCAAGGCTTTCGACAGCTGGAGGGCGCCATTCTTCATTGCAGCCATTCCCGGCCTGTTGCTGGCTGCTGTCATACTGTTCATGCGTGAGCCCGCACGTGGCGCTGCCGAAGATACGGCGCTTGGCCAGAATGTGCTCGATAGACCGCTGCGCCGCGTGCTGAGTATTCCCACGATGTGGTGGATCATTCTGTCCGGCGTCGCTGTCAATTTCGCCGCCTACGCTGGCAATGGCTATCTGGTCGCCCTACTGCAGCGCTACTACGATCTGCCAATTGACCAGGCAGCGATGCTCACAGGCCTGATCGTGGGTGTCACAGGCCTTATCGGTCTCACCATCGGCGGCCAGTTGTCGGACCGAATTCATATGCGCAGCCAGACCGGGCGCCTGAACTACGGGGCGCTCTGCATGGTCATCGCGGCCGTCGCGACCGGCTTTGCACTCGATGGCGACAACGGCGTGATGGCCTTCTCGATACTGTTTGGCATCGGCTGGCTCACCTACTACAGCTACTACACCACCGTATATCCGGCGCTGCAGGACGTTGTCGAGCCTCGGCTGCGTGCTACAGCGATGGCGCTGTATTTTGCAGGGATGTACCTGCTTGGTGGCGCCTTTGGTCTGGTGGTAGTGGGCGGCTTGTCAGATTATCTGGCGAACGAAGCCATGGTTGCCGCAGGCGCGCTCGAGATGACTGAAGCCTTCCGGGCAATCGGTCTTCACGATGCGATGTATCTCGTACCGGTCACCCTGGGTATCACGGCCGTATTCGTTTTCCTCGCCGGGCGATCGTTCCGCAAGGACCATCTGCGCATGTTGGATCAGATGGCGCACTGACGCTGTTACTTCCAAGGCCACTTCGCAGCCAGTACACTGGTCGTTCGACAAATTCTGCGGAGCCCGGCCTTGGATTCAACTGATTCGAATTCAGCAGTCACCAAAACCAATTTCCTCGAACGCAACGAGCATAGCTTTGCCCAGTACATTCGTATTCTCGGCAAGGGCAAGCGGGGCACACGATCATTCACCCGGGAAGAAGCCAGGGCAGCGATGGGCCAGATTCTCGATGGACAGGTACTGGACCTGCAGCTGGGCGCCTTTCTTATGCTGCTACGGGTGAAGGAAGAGACTCCGGATGAAATCGCCGGCTTCGTGGAGGCGGCACAGCTGGAGCTGGATGCGCGCACTCATGGCAAGTTCAGCGACATTCCGGTCGATCTCGACTGGAGTTCGTATGCCGGCAAACGCAGACACGTACCCTGGTTCCTGCTGTCGATCAAGGCGCTGGCGTCGGCTGGCTATCGCGTTTTCGTTCATGGGGCCGCTGGCCATACACATGGTCGCCTCTACACCCAGGACCTTGCTGCTTCACTGCATATACCGCTTGCGGCTAGCCCAGGTGAAGCTGCAACAGCACTCGACAAATACAACTGCGTGTTCATGCCGCTGAAAATGATCTGGCCAAGGCTCGAAGACATCATTCAGATGCGCTCTATCCTCGGCCTTCGCTCGCCTATCCATTCCATGGCAAGACTATTGAATCCCTGCCGCGCATCTGCGGTGATTCAGGGGGTGTTTCACCCACCTTATCTGGCTATTCATCAGCACGCAGGGCTTGCCCTCGGCTACCGGAGCACATTGGTCATCAAGGGTGAAGGCGGCGAAATCGAGCGTAATCCTGATGCGAAAACGCTGGCGCACTGGACACGGCCAGAACAGGACCCCGCCCATGGCGTTGATGAGCTCCTCCCAATGTTCGAGCGGCGACATATGAAACCGGATACGCTCGACCCTTCGGCGCTCAATGCCTTATGGCGCGGAGAAAGAGATGATGAATATGGTGAGGCGGCAGTCATATCCACGATTGAACTGGGACTGCGCGCCATCAAACCTGGTACTGAGGGTCTCGCCGACGAAGCCAGGCAAATCTGGGCTGATCGCGACCGGACACTAGTGGCGCAGTACGGCGAGCATCACGGCTGCCCCTTGGTCTGAGCGGCGCGCCGACAAGGTGGGAAGCGCTACTTGTAGTAGGCGTTCGTGGTCTCACTGTGGTCAGTGACGTCCCGTACGGCACTGAGTTCGGGCAACTGCTCCTTTAGCGTCTTTTCGACACCACTTTTCAGGGTGATGTCGACGGCGGAGCAGCCCTGGCAACCGCCCCCGAACTTGAGCACAGCCACTTTATCCTCTGTAACTTCGACCAGACTGACTTCACCACCATGTGAGGCCAGACCCGGATTGATTTCAGAGTAGAGGATATAGTTGATGCGATCGATAAGCGGTGCATCAGCGCCAACTCTAGGCGCCTTGGCGTTCGGCGCCTTGATCGTCAGTTGACCACCAAAACGCTCCGTATTGAAGTCGACAACGGCATCTTCGAGATATGGCAGACTCGGCGTATCGAGGTAGAGCATGAAATGCTTGAGGGGCACCTTCTCATCGGTTTCGATGACTTCTTCCGGCTTGCAGTACGCCAGACAGGTTTCAGCCTGACGTGTGCCGGGCTGCGTGACGAATACACGAACCGCCATGCCCTCGACATCCTGCTTTTTCAGCAACTGACCCAGGTATTCTTGTGCGCTCTCGCTGATAGTTACCATGATGCAGGAATGGCCCTCGAACCGTTTGAATGGATTGTCAGTCTAACCGCTTCTCCACTGACATAGAAGGCAGCGGGCATCGACAAGGTATTACATGTGGGCAATTGTACCACGCTGCAAGGGTTTGAGAGCAGAAAGCACGGATTTCGTAACAGGTTCTGGTATCATGCAGCGTTCATTATTCGTCTAACGATCAGTAGCCAGTAGCCTATGACTTCAAGCACACGACCCGATACGCAGAACACCGGCCGCAAGAAAACCGCCGCCTGGATCAAACTCGACAGCATTCTTGCCGAGCGGATCATGATACTCGACGGCGCTATGGGCACGATGATACAAGGCTATGGTCTGGAAGAAGAAGACTATCGCGGTGATATTTTCAGCGATCACCCCTCTGACCTGAAGGGCAATAACGACCTGCTGTGCATGACGCGCCCTGCTCTCATCGAGGAGATCCACAAGGCCTATCTGGATGCCGGCGCAGACATCATCGAGACCAACAGCTTCAATGCCACCCGTGTCTCGCAGGGTGAATATGGCCTCGAACACATCGTATATGAGCTGAACCTTGCTGCCGCCAAGGTCGCCAGAGCAGCGGCTGATGCCAAGACCGCTGAAACACCCGACAAGCCGCGCTTCGTCGCCGGCGTGCTGGGCCCGACTTCCAGAACCGCCTCGCTCTCGCCAGACGTAAACGACCCCGGCTTCAGGAACATCACCTTCCAGGGTCTGGTAGACAATTACTACGAATCGATGAAGGGCCTGCTCGATGGCGGCGCCGATATCATCATGATCGAGACAATCTTCGATACGCTGAACGCCAAAGCCTGCATATTCGCCGTCCAGCAGTTCTTTATCGATAACGACATCGAACTGCCGGTGATGATTTCCGGCACGATCACCGATGCGTCTGGCCGTACACTTTCCGGCCAAACGACCGAAGCGTTCTGGATCTCCATGTCTCATGCCAGACCGCTGAGTATCGGCCTGAACTGTGCGCTTGGTGCCGACGCACTGCGACCCTACGTCGAGGAGCTGTCCAACAAGGCGGACTGTTTTGTCAGCGCCCACCCCAACGCCGGCTTGCCCAACGAATTCGGCGAATACGACCAGACACCAGAGCAGATGGCGGAAATTGTCGAGGGTTTCGCGCGCGACGGCTTCGTCAACATCATCGGCGGCTGCTGTGGCTCAATGCCTGAGCATATTGCTGCGATAGCCAAGGCCGTCGCCAAGCACAAGCCGCGTCAGGTTCCAGAACTGGAACCGAGACTCAGACTATCCGGTCTGGAAGCCTTCGTACTGACCGACAACATTCGCTTCGTCAACGTCGGCGAACGCACTAACGTCACTGGCTCCCGTCGTTTCCTGCGACTCATCAAGGAGGAGCAATATGAAGAGGCGCTTGATGTTGCACTTGACCAGGTGGTCAATGGCGCGCAGATCATTGACATCAACATGGACGAGGGCATGCTCGATGCCGTCGAGGTCTTGCCGAAGTTCCTGAATCTGCTGGCTGCCGAACCCGATATCTCTCGCGTGCCCATCATGGTCGACTCCTCCAAGTGGGAAGTCATCGAGGCTGGGTTGCGCTGCATTCAGGGCAAGGCTGTGGTCAACTCCATCAGCCTCAAGGAAGGTGAAGCCGAGTTTATCAACAAGGCGAAGCTGTGCATGCGCTACGGTGCCGCCGTCGTGGTCATGGCCTTCGACGAAGACGGCCAGGCCGATACCTTCAAGCGCAAAACGGAAATCTGCAAGCGCAGCTATGACGTGCTCACCGGCATCGGCTTCCCGCCGCAGGACATCATCTTCGATCCGAACATCTTTGCGATCGCCACCGGTATCGACGAGCACAATAACTATGCGGTCGACTTCATCGAGGCCTGCAAGTGGATCACTGACAACCTGCCCTACGCCAACATCTCGGGCGGCGTGAGTAATGTCTCGTTCTCGTTCCGCGGCAATGATCGCGTACGTGAGGCCATTCACTCTGTCTTCCTGTATCACGCCATCAACAACGGCATGAACATGGGCATCGTGAACCCTTCGCAGCTTGAGGTGTACGACGACATACCTGCGGACCTCAAGGATCTGGTGGAAGACGTCGTGCTCAACAAGCACGAGGGTGGCACCGAGGCCCTGCTCGAGAAGGCCGAGAGCTATAAAGGCACCGGTGAAGTTGCCGAAGCCGAAAAGCTCGAGTGGCGGGACTGGCCGGTGACCAAGCGTCTCGAACATGCCCTGGTGAAAGGCATCAATGCCTTCATCATCGAAGATACCGAAGCCGCCAGACAGGAAGCCACGCGGCCGATCGACGTCATCGAAGGCCCCCTGATGGCCGGCATGAACGTGGTTGGCGATCTCTTCGGCTCAGGCAAGATGTTCCTGCCGCAGGTCGTCAAGAGCGCCCGGGTCATGAAGCAGTCGGTCGCCTATCTCATTCCTTATATCGAGGCGGAGAAGACCGGCAAGAGCAAGGCCAAGGGCAAGATCCTGATGGCTACGGTAAAAGGCGACGTACACGATATCGGCAAGAACATCGTTGGCGTGGTGCTGCAGTGCAATAACTACGAGGTCATCGACCTTGGCGTCATGGTCTCGGCCGAAAAGATCCTGGACACGGCTCGCAAGGAAAAAGTCGATATCATCGGTCTTTCGGGACTTATCACGCCGTCTCTCGATGAAATGGTGCATGTGGCCAAGGAGATGCAGCGCCTGGACTTCCAGATTCCGCTCATGATTGGCGGTGCTACGACTTCAAAAGCGCATACCGCGGTCAAGATCGAGCCACGTTACAGCAATGACGCCGTTGTGTACGTGACTGATGCCTCGCGCTCCGTCAGCGTAGCCACCAAACTCATCAGTGAAACGCAGAAAGACGAATACGTAGCCAGCATCAAGAGCGAGTATGAAGAGGTACGGGTCCGCCGCAGCCAGCGCGAACCGGCGCAGGTCAGCGTGCCTTATCAGGAAGCGGTGAGACGCGGCTTGCAGCTGGATTTCTCAGGCTACGAGCCCCCCACACCAAACTTTACCGGCCTCAAGGTCTTCGAAGATTACCCGCTGGAAGAACTCGTCGATTATATCGACTGGACGCCCTTCTTTATTTCCTGGGAACTGGTCGGGAAATACCCGAAAATTCTCGAGGACAAGGTGGTTGGTGAAGCAGCGACTCAGCTGTTTGCTGATGCTCAGGCCATGCTGCGACGCCTCATCGACGAGAAGCTTCTGAGAGCCAGGGCGGTCATCGGTTTCTGGCCTGCCAGCCGCACCAGCGCGGACTCGGTTACTATTGAAACTGATGAGCACGGCGAGGTGACCCTGGAGCATCTTCGCCAGCAGACCGAAAGGAATCGCTCCGGCAAGACATCTTCGCAGTCACAGTGCATTAGCCTTGCAGACTATGTCGCGCCCGCCGATTCAGGCGTCAAGGATTACATGGGCGGCTTCGCAGTCACCGCCGGAATCGGTGCTGAAGAACTGGCAAAGCAATACGAAGCCAAAAACGATGATTACAACAGCATCATGGTAAAGGCACTGGCAGACAGGCTCGCGGAGGCGCTGGCCGAGCGCATGCACGAGCGGGTGCGCAAGGAGTTCTGGGCCTATGCAGAAGATGAGACCTTGGACAATACAGCGTTGATCAAGGAACGGTATCGGGGTATCAGACCTGCTCCAGGCTATCCGGCCTGTCCAGACCACACTGAAAAGGAAAAACTGTTCAGAGTACTCGATGTGGAGCAGAAGATCGGCTTGCGGCTGACAGAAAGCTTTGCGATGTATCCGGCGGCGGCTGTCAGCGGCTGGTACTTCTCGCACCCTGAATCGAAGTATTTCAACGTGGGCAAGCTGCAGAAGGACCAGGTGACTGCCTATGCCGAGCGCAAGGGCATGTCGGTGCAGGAAATCGAGCGATGGATGGGATCCAGCCTTGGCTATGACACCTGAGGTAGATGATATGAAGCCGGAGGAAAAGCGGGCGCTGTCAGCAGAGCACGCTTCGCCCGAGAACGAGGTGGAGGCGCAAATCGAAAAACAGAAAGGGCTTTCTACCCTCAGCCTGATAGGCACGATCCTGGCTGCAGCCTTCGGTGTGCAGAGCAGCAGAGCCAGGGAGCGTGACTTCAGTCAGCGCTCACCCTGGCCGTTCATCATCGGAGGCATTCTATTCGGCATCATGTTCGTGCTGACGCTGGTCTTCCTGGTGAGCATGATCCTGCCCGACGGATGACGCACTGAGCGCAAAGGTCTCCACAGGGCCGGTTACTGCCAGCCAGTGCGTCGCTAGCGGGTAGACACCCAAAGCAGCATGCCACCTGCAATGCACATGACGAGCATGAAGGCCGCAATAGCGTCAGCACGACTGTCGCTGGTATCTGTCCCGTCGTACTTGCTCACCACATCGAAATCTTCGGTGTGCACACCCGCCTGTTCGAGCTCATCGACCTCGTGCGAGGACGAAGAGGCCTTCGTTGAGTGCTTCTGCTGCTTGCGAGCGGCATCGTTGGCAAAGGCTTCTTTCGCCGGACCATAGTGACGAGGATGTGTCGGTTCCACAATATCTCCCTGATTGATAAAAGTTTGTTCTTGTAAATTCACGGAAATCGGTTCAGCCGAGGCCAGTAGTCCCGCTCAATTGACCCACACGTCCAGCTTCTTATGTTGCCGAAGATGGAGCCAATCAGGTTTAAAACAGGTATACTATGACACGATTTTTTTTCTGGCACGAGACTTATGTATCAATACGATAAGCATGATCAGGTGATCATCGAAGAGCGGGTGAAACAGTTCCGCGACCAGACCCGGCGCTATCTGGATGGTCAACTGAGCGAAGAAGAGTTCCTGCCTCTGCGCCTGCAGAACGGCCTGTATGTTCAGCGACTGGCACCAATGCTCCGTATTGCGGTGCCGTATGGCATGCTCAGCAGTGCGCAGCTTCGGCGTCTGGCTCATATCACGCGCACCTATGACAAGGGCTTCGCGCACTTTACGACGCGTCAGAATCTGCAACTGAATTGGCCCACGGTCAAGGACTCGCCGGATATTCTGGCTGAGCTGGCTGAAGTACAGATGCACGCGGTCCAGACCAGCGGTAACTGTATCCGTAATACCACGACTGATCAGTATGCTGGCGTTACGCCTGACGAAATCGTCGATCCGCGCCCCTATTGCGAGATCATTCGTCAGTGGTCGACCTTCCATCCCGAATTCGCCTTCCTGCCGCGCAAATTCAAAATTGCAGTGAATGCCTGTCCGGAAGTCGATCGTGCGGCGACCCAGGTCCACGATATTGGCGTTCATATCGTACGCAACGACGCCGGCGAAATAGGTTATAGAATCCTCGTCGGCGGCGGTCTTGGCCGGACTCCGATGATCGGCTCGGTCATCAGGGAGTTCCTGCCCGAGTTGGACCTGTTGACCTACCTCGATGCCATTTTGCGCGTCTACAACCGGTATGGTCGCAGGGACAACAAGTACAAGGCGCGCATCAAGATTCTCGTAAAGGCCCTGAGCCCTGAGACTTTTGCCGAAAAAGTGGAGGCCGAATGGGCTCACTTCAAGGATGGCGAAGGGCGGATCACGCCAGAAGAACTCGCTCGCGTGCAAAGCTATTTCGTCGACCCAGACTATGAGGATTTCGAGGCGGGCGCTGCCGATCTGGAAAAGTCCCTCGAGCAACAGTGTGCCGAGAACAGCTACTTCTCGAACTGGGTCAAGCGAAATACTGCCGTCCACAAGCGGAGCGGCTACCGCATCGTCACGATGTCGCTGAAGAAGATTGGCATACCGCCGGGCAACGTCAGCGACCGACAACTTGATGCATTGGCAGATCTGGCTGACGAATACAGCTTTGGCGAAGCCCGAGTGACTCACGAGCAGAACGTCGTACTGGCAGACGTCAAGGTCAATGAGTTGTTTACCCTGTGGCAGAAAATCAAACCACTGGGTTTTGCGACGCCGACCCTCGGCACGCTGGCCGACATTATCTGCTGCCCCGGCGGTGACTATTGCGCGCTTGCCAACGCCAAGTCCATACCCGTTGCCGAAGCCATTCAGATGGAATTCGAAGATCTCGACTTTCTTTACGATCTTGGGGATCTCGACATCAACATCTCTGGTTGCATGAACGCCTGCGGTCATCACCACGTCGGGCATATCGGCATACTGGGCGTCGACAAGAAAGGTGAAGAGTGGTACCAGGTATCCATTGGTGGACAGGCTGGTAAAGTCACCGCCCTGGCAAAAATTCTAGGGCCATCTTTTGCGCGGGCGGACATACCGCAGGTCGTGCGCAAGCTGGTAGATGTGTATGTGGAACAGAGACAGCCCGAAGAGCTGTTCGTGGACACCTACAACCGCGTCGGGATAGACCCTTTCAAGGAGCGAATCTATGCCAAATCTCATTAAGGTGCCTGTTCGCGGTGCCGATTCCGAAGCCAGGGTAATCGATCACCAATGGGCTCGACTCGACAAGGCCGCATCAGCAGAGCTTCTGACTACGCAGATCAGCGATGCATTGAAAACCGCTTATGGTGTGCTCGTGCACTGGGAAGATGCGCTAACGGCAGGGCTCGATCGCGACCAGCTACGGCATGATCTGGGCCTGACTGCCGACAACTTCGGCATCTGGTTCGATAGTGATGACGAAGTGGAGCGACTGGGCGAGCGTTGTCAGCAGTTTCCGCTGATAGCCCTGCATTTCCCCAAGTTTGTTGATGGCAGAAGCTATTCCAGCGCCTACCTGCTGCGTCAACGCTTCGGCTTTACAGGCGAGCTTCGCGCGGTAGGTGACGTTCTGGTAGACCAACTCTTCTATATGCGGCGCTGCGGCTTCGATGCCTTCGAGCTTCGGGCCGACAAGCTGGTTGAAGACGCGCTCAATGCGCTCAATGCCTTCTCTGTTAAATATCAGGGCAGCATTGACCGTGCTGAACCACTGTTCCGCGTAGCAGACCGACCAGCTGCCAATATTTAATGGCCTCTCGCCCGAGACCTGCTCACAAGCAGGTCTCGGGCGAACAGATCAACTATAAGACTGGGCATTAAACCTTTGGCTGATGCATCAGGCTCATGAGCCTGGTCCAGCTGCGGTCGATCGCTACAGAGGCTGCAATACCAAACTTCTCGGCCAGATTCTTCGGCTCTTCATAGCTCACCTGATAGACGTCGGCATTGGCCGCTGAAGCCTGCAGGTAGTCGTCGCTTGTGAGTATTTCATCGATCAGCTTCTTATCGATGGCCCGCTGACCGTACCAGATCTCGCCCTTGCTCACTTCTTCGATATCGACTACCGGACGATTAGTAGACACAAATTCCTTGAACAGCACATGCGTCTCGTGCAGGTCGTCGAGGAACTTTGCTCTGCCCTGCTCCGTATTTTCGCCAAGTATGGTGAGCGTCCGTTTGTATTGGCCGGCGGTCAACACCTCCACATCGATGTCATGCTTCTTCAGCAAGCGATGCACATTGGGCACCTGGGCCACAACGCCGATCGAACCGATGATGGCAAACGGCGCTGCCACAATCTTGTCTGCCAGACAAGCCATGAGATAGCCTCCACTGGCGGCCACCTTGTCCACACAGACTGTAAGCGGAATATTGCGAGCCTTGATCCGGCCGAGCTGAGATGCAGCCAGACCGTAGCTATGCACCATACCCCCGGGGCTTTCGAGCCTGACTACAACTTCATCGATAGGACGCGCCAGCGTGAGCACAGCGGTAATTGCCTCGCGCAGGGAGTCGACTTCAGAAGCCTTGATATCGCCGTCGAAATCCAGCACATATACACGCTTGCGGCCATCGTCTGGCGTTGTGTTGCCGGTCGCATCGGCTGCAGCTTCGGAACCAGCCACTGCTGCCTCACCCTGAAGCGTGGCGCCTCGCTTCTCGCTCGTCGCACTCTTTACTGGCAGCGCCTTGAGTGCGGCCTTTTCGGCGAGCTTGGCCTCCTTCTTTCGCGCCTTGTAATCTCGCTTCTCGGCCTTCTGTTCCACTTTCTCACGCGACTTCAACCAGAGCTCATCGTGGATCTTGTGCTCCAGTACCCGGCGCATCCTGTCGAAGCGGTCATTAAGATTCTTTATCCGCAGGTGGCCATCCTGCTTGTCCTTCTGCCGTTGGCTGATGGCGACGATTGAACCGACGATGATGATGAAGGCGGCCACCAATGTGACCGTCTTGGCCAGAAACAGGCCGTACTGCAGTAAAAATTCCAAAGGTAACTCCTCGGTGTGACTGGGGGCTCGAGGCTGCCTGGCTCAAGACAGCGCCCCCTGAATATATCGCGTACAAGCCGGGTCAGATCAGCTCTATATTGTGGCAGGCGGCAAAAAAACAAGGCTGTTGACAGCTCAGGACATTGCCCATAAAGTCTTTTGCCAATAAGATTTCCACTGAACCAGACCATCATACGAACAGGAAATGAATTATGTCAGTGCAACAAACGTTTGAAAAACTGAAAAACAACTTCAACTCTGATGCTGCTCAGGGTCTGGACCTGGTGTTTCAGTTCGATATCGAAGATGGTGAGAACGCACACCTGATCGTTAAGGACGGCAAGTGCGACCTGGGTGAAGGCAACCATCCTGATCCGTCAGTGACCCTGATCATGGATCAGCAGACTTTCGAGAATATCGTTAGCGGTGAAACTGATGGCATGCAGGCATTCATGGCTGGTCAGCTGCGCGCTGAAGGCGACATGATGCTGGCGATGAAGCTGGGTGAACTGTTCAACATGGGCTAAACGCCCATCGGGATTCTGCTTACGGACATCAGTGAGCAGAATCTCTCCCTCTGATCGACCAACTGTAGTCTCCACCAGTAGTACCCACCTGTAGAACCCACTGCAGTCCCCTCCTGATTTCACTGTCCCTGTTAGTCCGAACCCTCTACTGCCACGCCTGCACGGCATCAAAAGCCGGCGCTGTCAAAGGCCTTGCCTTCAGTCCATCGGTGCCCAAGAGGACGGCATAGCGCGCGCCATGGCTCATCGGCATGTAAACGGCGACGCCATATTTAGCGTCAACCCAGGGCAGTTCATAAGCCTGACTCAGGCTCCAGAGATCCGGTATCGCGGCTTCTTCATCGGCGAGCAGATCGTAGACACTGCGGATACCCGCTTTTTCGTCACGCACACTCGCATATCTGCCAGACAGACGCTCGAGCTCATAGTACGGCTCGGTGCCAAACAGCCTTAAGGGTCCTTTGAGACTGATGAAGCGAGCGTCCAGCATCCAGAAATCGCCGTGGACAGGCGCCTTGAAAACGCGCTCATCGGGAAAGACCAGTGTCGCCTGAAAGCTTTGGCGATCGAGCTTCTCAAAGCTGATCGTGACCACGATGCCGTTGTCTCGCGCCTGCAGCATACCGTTGAGCTGGTAGTAGAAAAGGCCTGCGCCCCCCACCACGGCGAATACACCGAGCCAGAGCATTGCCCGAAACAAACTGAAGATGCGGCCCATTACCTTGCCCTCAGGCCACCTTGAACCCGAGTTCTTTCAGGCTCTCGGCAGCGAATTGCAGCAGCTCGGTATTACCCTCAAGATTTCGCGTCAGGCTATCGACAAAGTACTCGAGCGAGGTCAGTGCATCAGCCAGCGTTTCGAGGAAGTGCGAGTCATCTTTCTGCTTGAGACCAGCACCAGACTCACCGAGAAACTTCTGCTGAATGCAGGCAATGGTAGCCTGTACAATCTTCGCAGCATTGTCATGGCCCAACATGGCCATAGCGCCTCGAATGGCATCAAGCGTGTCTGGCACATTCGCGAGATGCAGCTGATCACCACCGGATTCGAGATATGCCGTAATGGATTTTTTCGCGAGCAGAAGCCCCGCTTTCGACTCCTCGACCACGACGTCATGAGCATTCTGAAAATAAGGCGTCATGCCAGGTCGTGCCGTATCGCCCCCCGCTCGCTGCAGCAACTGGTCTGCCATGCGATCGGTCTCCATGGTCAGGCCACCGCGCTCAAGTAGCAGTATTGCCTGTTCCACGATGAGCAGCGCGTCGGCTACAGCTGCCATTTCGTCGTACTGTTCAGAGCCGGGCTGTAGCTCCAGCGGTCGACCGCCGCCCTCCGACTGCAGTGCGCCCAGGCGCACCGCGATATGAGCAGCCACCTGACCCAATTTAGGCAGACTCAGCATGGTGAGTGTGTGGCCGAGACGCGTCAGGCTATCAACGATCTGACCCAGGCCGTTTTCTTCGCTGTCCATGCCTCGCTCGATAATATCGAGCTTGTCCTTGATAAGACCTATTTCTTCCTGCAGAGCAGTCGTCACGGCGGCCAACACGTCGGCGCCAGGCCCCATCAGCAACTCTTTGTGCGCCAGGAAGGTATGGCTGTCCAATACCTGGGCGTCAGACACCCGGTAGAAATCGAGCAGGGCCTGGGCGGCATCAGATCGGTGACGATCGCGCGCAATCCAGTGCAGCAGATCCTTGCTGACAATTTCAGAGACGCTCTTTGAGGTGGACAGGCGACCCGTCGCCATCGCCTCCTTGAAATATCGCTCGATGCGCATCAGCAACTGCTTACGCGCAGCGGGCAAAGGACCGAGCGAGATTACCGAAGCAGAGGCATGTTGCAGCAGACGCCAGAACTGCGCCATCGTGCTGCCGTCGCAAATTTTGAACATGCCTTCGGCCGCTCTCGAGACCAGCTTGCTGCCTATTTCAAGATCCTCGTACCTGGTCTTTCGTAGCAGCGCCAACAGGCCGACCTGGTACATGTGACGCAGGCGCCGCGCCCTCATCTCGAAAGCGTCCTGCTCGATGCCCTGGACGACCTGAGGCTGCAGATCCTTCGGAATGTCGATTTCGACGAAATAGCTTTCGGGCAACGGTTTGGCGTCGCGAATTACACGATATTGATTGATGATATCAAGCAGGAGTTCAGGGTTGTCTTCGCGCCGTTTGCGGAAGTACTCGACATAGCGACGCAGAACGTAAAGCAGCTGGTTCAACGCAGCAAGCAGGCCATCCTTGTTCTGCTGCGCATCGACCGGCACTTCATTTGCCAGCGCCACGGCTTCATTAGCGAGCAAGGTCGCACCATTGAGCTCGATGAGCACGAAGATGCCGCGTAACTGGTGCAGAAAATCGATACAGTTCTGCAGCTCCTCGCCGTTTTCCCGATTTTCATGGAAACGCTCGAGGCTTTGCTCCGCCTGTTCTATTGTGAGTCCGAGCTCGGCTTCGACAAGGTCAAAGGAGACTGACTTCTTCGCTATCCCACCGGGATCCACCATAACTCTCAACACCCTACTTCTAGCCACCCGAAAGGTGTCTGTCCGCCAGCCCACAAGGCAGACTCTGATATTCGGTTGATGTACGAACCGTATTTGATTCTAAGTCTAGCTCAATTCGGAAACTTGGCAGCCAAGCTGCATTACCGTATGAATTGCCGTATGGATTGCCGTCTGGACTACCAGACAGAAAGCTGACTGAATCGCCCGGCTCAAGGCGCCCAGGAAGCGAAGCTCACCACTGCAGACTGCGCCACAGCGCCGGACTATCCGGCTTTTCAAGCGCAGACAGGCGGGCCTCATGCGCGGCGAGTTCTGCAGCCGAGGCTGCGATAACAGCCAGGCGGGGACGTTCGGCGGGCAATATCCAGCGCTGGGAAGACGCGGAATCAGCATTATCGTCGTCACCGTAGAGTCCGAGACTGGTCTGCCCGCCCGTCATCAACAGATAGACGTCAGCCAGGATCTCGGCATCCAGCAATGCCCCGTGAAGCTCACGCTGACTGTTATCGACACCATAGCGCTTGCACAGCGCATCCAGACTGTTGCGCTGCCCCGGATGCTTCTTCCTCGCCATGAGTAGCGTGTCGACAACGCCACAATGATCGGCGATGCAGCCGTGCGCCTGCAGCAGCTTCAGTTCGTGGTCCAGGAAGCCGATATCGAACGCGGCGTTGTGGATGATCAGTTCGCCATCACGAATAAAGTCCATGAAGGCGTCGGCCACATCACGAAACAGTGGCTTGTCAGAGAGAAACTCGTCGGACAGGCCGTGAACCTCGAGCGCGCCAATGTCCACTTTGCGCTCGGGATTGATGTACACGTGAAAATGCCGACCTGTCAGGCGGCGATCGATAATTTCCACGCAGCCGATCTCGATGATACGGTGCCCTTCCCCGGGCTCGAGACCTGTGGTCTCGGTATCAAGAACGATTTGGCGCATAACTGTGTACGACTCCCTTGTTCGCCAGCGCGTCGGCCAGGTCGTTGAGCGGGTGGCCACTATGTCCCTTGACCCAGTGCCACTGCACGTCATGCCTTCCGGTCGCCGCTTCAAGCGCCATCCAGAGTTCCTGGTTCTTCACCGGCTTGCCGGCACTGTTCTTCCAGCCCTTCTTTTTCCAGCCGTGGATCCAGCTGGTAATACCCTGGCGGACGTATTGCGAATCGGTATAGAGCTCGACCCGGCATGGCTCGGTGAGCGCGTTGAGGGCCTCGACAGCCGCAGTGAGTTCCATCTGGTTATTGGTGACGTCTGGCGCGCCGCCGAACAGTTCTTTCTGTTTGCCCTGGAACTGCAGGACAGCACCCCAGCCACCAGGGCCGGGATTGCCCTTGCAGGCCCCATCGGTATAGATCGTTATCGTCTTCAAAGAAACCCTGTAATGTTCGAGGTGATGCGGAGGTGGGACGAGCAACGCTCAGTGTGAGTGGTCAGCGTCCTCGTCATCGTAGCGTGTATCCTCGTAAGCCGCCTCTCTGTAGGCGGCCATGTTGAGCACCGCAGCACTGCTGCGAATTTTCGGGCGCCACGCCGTTTTCAGAGGAATCATACTACCGACCTGCTTCTGGCTTACGCAAACATAAAAGCCCCCCAATGGTAGCTTGAGCTGCCTTGCCAGACGCTCAACCAAACCCGGCCGGCCTTCAGCAAGCGCCTTCGCGGCGGCACTGCCAGTCCCGAGCAAGGTACCGAACAGACGGTATTCCATTCTGCGTGCACTGAGGTCTAGCAAGCTACACCAGTCTTCGAGCCTGGAGCCACTGAGGAAGCGTCCTGCCCAGGGCACCTTGCGCCGCCTGGCGATGAGTCGCATCAGGCCCCAGAGGCTATAAGGATTGAATCCGACGACGACGACGTGACCACCAGAGCGGAGCACGCGAGAGGCTTCACGCAATACCTGGTGAGGGCGCGGACTGACGTCGAGCGTATGATGCAGTATGACCAGATCGACCGAATCGCTGGCAATCGGTAACAGATGGGGCTGGCAGGGCAATACGCTGTCCAGTTGGCCACTCGGCCGTTGCGTCGCGACAATGCGATGCCCGAGCAGGCTGCCGGCGCCAATATCTGCGCTATCCGAGAGCACCACCTCCAGCTGATGGTAGCCGAAGAAACGTTGTATGCAGGCAGTAACCGTAGCTCGCTCAGCGGCAAGAAGAGATTGCCCGGCAGCCGTATCGAACCACTTCGCCCACGCCTTTGACGACGGCATCATACCACCTCGCACGAAAGGTAATTTCCAATGCTTCATCTTACAATGGCGGGAAGATGCGGTATAGTCCAATCATCACAGCTGATGGATGATGATTTTGACAGGACCGATCAAGCCTGCACATATCGAACTCGAGGCAGTGCCTGCCTTCAACGACAACTATATCTGGTGTTTTCGCCGCGTCGGCTCGCCTCTCACCTGGGTAGTTGATCCAGGTCAGGCTACACCGGCAGTGTCCTATCTGGCCGACAACGACCTGGAACTGGCCGGCATTCTCCTTACGCATCATCACCCGGACCACACCGGTGGTGTTCGCCAACTCATCAGCGAAAGCTGGCGTGGGAAAGGTGACTGCCCGGTCTACGGCAACGCTGCGGCGGCACGGCCAGATAGAATTCCCCATATAAACAGATCGTTGAAGGCCGGTGATAGCTTCGAGGCTGCTGGCCTGACATTCAATATGCTACTTGTACCCGGACATACTCTCGATCATGCTGCCTTCTTCACGGAAACGCCACTGGATCTGGTTGATACTGAGCAACTCCACGGGCGAGAGAGAGCTGCCTCCAGCGAGACAGCCGGGGCCAGGGATTCGGCAATGGGACGTCCTTTGCTATTCTGTGGAGACACACTTTTTTCTGCCGGCTGCGGCCGCCTGTTTGAGGGTACTCCGGAACAGATGCTGAACTCACTTGATAGCCTCGCTGCCTTGCCGGGGCAGACACTGGTTTGCTGTGGTCATGAATACACGCTCGCGAACCTGGCCTTTACTGCTGATGCCTGGCCTGACAACACCACTATTGCCGCGTATCGAGCCGCCTGTGAGCAGCTACGCGAATCTGGTATGCCAACACTGCCTTCAAGTCTTGCGATTGAGCGCCGCATCAATCCGTTTCTGAACCCTCAACAGACACGCTACGCTGATAGCAGTGAAACCGGCGAAGCTCATCGGCTGCAGGCATTTGCCAGGCTGCGTGCAGCGAAGGACAAAGCATAGTGCGTAACCTTGGTGTTCTGCTGTGCGCACTCGTTTTGCTGTACTCACCAGTTTCCAATGCTGATGCCGTCGAGGCCACCGGCCTTAACAGCACGGCTTCAATTACGCCCGCGGGCCCTGTCCGGCTAAACGACCCATCCGAGCCAGGTGGTGCTGTGAGGCTTCCAACTTCGAAGCCATCCATCTGGAAGCGAGTTCGCAAAGGACTTAGCCTATACCAGCGCCAGGATCACCCGCGGATTGATGATGAAATCCGCTTTCTCAAGCGCAATCCAAGCTACCTCGATATCACCCTGCGCCGCGCCCAGCCATATCTGCACTTCATCGTCAGCGAAGCTGAGAAGCGTAAGGTTCCTCTCGAATTCGCGCTCCTGCCCATCGTCGAAAGTGCCTACGACCCGTTTGCATACAGTCATGGCCGGGCCGCCGGTCTATGGCAGTTCATTCCTATGACCGGTCAGCGATTCAATCTTCGACAGAGCTGGTGGTACGATGGCCGGCGCGACGTTTACGCCTCCACTCAGGCCGCCTTCAAGTATCTTTCTGCACTGCACAGGTTTTTCGATGGCGACTGGCTGCACGCCCTGGCAGGCTACAACGCTGGCGAGGGCAATGTTCGAAAGGCTGTCAAGGCCAACAAGGCGCGTAAGCGTCCCTACGGCTACTGGCACCTCCAGTTGCCTCGTGAAACCGAGCTGTATGTGCCGCGCCTGATGGCCATCGCCCGCGTTGTGGCCAACCCTGCCGCTTACGGCATCACCTTGCCTTATATAGCCGACGCGCCGTTCTTTGAGATCGTTGAGATCAAGTCTCAGATCGATCTGGCGCAGGCTGCAAAGCTGGCCAACCTGTCGATCGACGACATCTATCGCATGAACCCAGGTTTCAATCAGTGGGCCACCGACCCTGATGGCCCGCATCGTCTCCTGATTCCAAAGACGCATGCCGCCGCCTTCAGAACCGAGCTGGCCCTGCTTCCGGAATCACAGCGACTCAAGTGGCATCGGTATCTGGTCAGGAGCGGCGACACCCTCAGCGAAATCGCTCAGCGCTTCAAGACCACGCGTGCAGTCGTTCGCGACGTCAACCAGATCAAGGGTGATAGGTTGAAGATCGGGCAGGCGCTGCTAATCCCGACGGCGTCCAAACGTGATGAACATTACACACTCAACGTCAATAATCGGGTGCAGCAGGCAATTGCCAACGTCAATCCACGTGCGGGCAGCAGCAAGATCGTGCATACGGTCAAGGCCGGTGATACGCTCTGGGATCTGGCCAACACCTACGATGTGAGCGTAGGCCAGCTGGCCAAGTGGAACAGCATGGCACCAGGTGATCCTTTGAGAGCAGGGGCAGATCTCACGCTCTGGGTTCCGGCCGAAATCACAAAGCGACCGGGTAGCATTGCCCTGAATGGTGTGAATCCGCAGAATACCGTGCGCAAGTTTGGCTATACCGTACGCGACGGTGACTCGATCTCACGGATTGCCGCGCATTACAATGTTTCCATGGACGACCTGTTACGCTGGAACTCAATCAGACCAGGTAGCATCCTGCGTCCTGGTCAACGGCTCACGGTTTTTGTGGACGTTACCCAGCTCTCCCATTGAGGGCAGCATAACAATGAAATAAAAGGGGTTTTCCAATATGGCCTATGAATCAGTCGATTCATTCCTGAAACGCTGCTTACTCACCATCCCCGTAGTCGTCATGCTCTTTTCTGCCTCGGCCCTCACTCACGCCGCGGAGTCTTCCGCCGTCGAGCCTGTCGCCACCACGAAAGCTGACAAACCGGCCGTGACTACCTCGAGCAGCTTTGCACTCCGCGGAGAACCGAAGTACAAAGCGGGTTTCGCGCACTTCGACTATGCCAATCCGGATGCACCGCAGGGTGGTATCATGCGGCGCTCAGCCGTCGGCACCTTCGACAACCTGCATCGTTATGCCCAGCGTGGCACACCGGCTACGGCGTCGGATGAGTTATACGATCCCTTGATGAAGGGCTCGCTGGATGAGCTGGATGTCTACTACCCCCTGATTGCTGAAAAGATCAGCTACCCGGATGATTACAGCTTCCTGCGCTTTCATATCAATCCGAAGGCGACGTTCCAGGACGGCAAGCCGATTACTGCAGAATCAGTAAAGTTCTCCTTCGAAAAATTTGCGGCAGAAGGTGTGCCACAGTTCAAGAAGTACTACAGCTTCGTGAAGAAGATCGAAGTCGATGACAAGCAGACGGTCACCTTCCATCTCGAAGGGGCCAACCGTGAAGAGATGGCGTCACTGCTCTCGCTGAAAATTCTCCCGGAGCACTACTGGGGTAGCCGGAACTTTGGCGAACCCAGCAAGGAAATTCCTGTGGGTAGCAGTGGCATGACCATCGACCGATTCAAACTCGGTCAGTTCATCGAATATCGCTTCCTGGACGACTACTGGGCGAAGGATCTGCCGGTCAACAAGGGCAGCGATAATTTCGACATCGTGCGATACGACTATTATCTGGACGCCAATGTCGCCTTCGAAGGCTTCAAATCCGGACAGTTCGAGTTCTGGGAAGAGACCCAGGCGAAGAACTGGGCCACCGCTTATGACTTCCCTGCCCTGACAGAAGGTAAGGTGAAGCGTGAGTCACTGGATCACTCGCTGCCACAAGCGACATCCGGCTTCATCTTCAACACCCAGCGGCCGCTGTTCAAGGACCGTCGGGTACGTGAGGCGCTCAGTTACCTACTCGATTTCGAGTGGATGAACAAGGCGCTGTTCTACGATCAGTACACCCGCACCCGCTCCTACTTCACCAACACCGAATATGCGTCGAGTGGCTTGCCTTCAGAGGCCGAACTCGCGATTCTCGAGCCAATGAAGGCTCTGGTGCCCCCTCAGGTCCTGAATAAGGCCTTTGAGCTGCCCGAGACCAAGGGAGACGGCAATATCCGGACCCAGATGCGGCGTGCTCTCGCACTGTTGAAGGAAGCTGGCTGGACCTTGAAGGATGGTCGGCTGCTCAATAAGGACGGTGAGCCTTTCGAGTTCGAATTTATTGCCAGAGATCCGCAGACGGAGCGCATCGTTGCCCCATTCAAAGCCAATCTCGAAAAAATCGGTATTACACTCAACGTCAGACGAATCGACGCGAGCCAGTTCATCAATCGGCTGCGCAACCACGATTTCGACATGCTCTCCGGCTCGTACCCGGCCTTGCCGACACCATCTTCTGACATGAAGATTCTGTTCGACTCCAAATTTGTCGATTCCACCTGGAATATTGCGAATATCCAGGACGAAGCCATCGATAAGCTTGTTGCGGGGATCACAGCAAACCTCACCAACGACGAAGCCTTGCTCGCCTGGGGCCGCGCGTTCGATCGAGTGGCGTTGTGGAACTACTTCCTGATTCCGCACTGGCACATCAGCGCGTTCAGGATCGCCTACTGGGACAAGTTCGAACGCCCTGAAGACCGCCCTGAGTATGATCTTGGAGAAAGCCTCTGGTGGTCGAAGGATGCGAAGTGAGCGGCTGCCAGTGCGGATGGCAATGACGAACAGGATGGTCTGAGTGGGCGTCTACATACTCAAGCGCTTGTTGCTGATGATCCCTACGCTTTGGATCATCATCACCATCAACTTTCTGATCGTGCAGGCAGCGCCAGGTGGCCCGGTCGAACAGGCCATCGCGGAAAGCCGAGGCATGGGCAGCGGAATGATGGACCGGCTGACCAATGCCAATCAGAGCGATGTGCAGCAGTCGGCGAGCGAAAGCGGTTACAAGGGCGCAAGAGGCCTGGATCCGGAAATCATAGCGGCGCTCGAAAAGCGCTTCGGCTTCGACAAGCCGATGCATGAGCGTTATTTCGACATGCTGGGTGACTACCTCACCTTCGATTTTGGCGACAGCCTGTTCAAGGCTGGTAGCGTGGTAGACCTCATCCTGGCGGCCATGCCGGTGAGTATTTCGCTTGGGCTGTGGACACTGCTGATCGTCTATCTGGTATCGATACCGCTGGGTATCATGAAAGCCCTGCGCAACGGTCAGTCGTTCGATCGCTGGACCAGCATTGTACTGTCGATCTTCTACGCCATCCCGGGCTTCCTCTTCGGCATACTGCTTATCATCCTGTTCGCGGGCGGCCAGTACTTCGACTGGTTTCCGCTCAGGGGCATGGTTTCGGAAAACTGGGACTCGCTGTCATGGCCTGACAAGATCATCGATTATTTCTGGCATATGGCGTTGCCGATTACGGCCAGCGTTATCGGTGGTTTTTCGACCCTGGCCATGCTCACCAAGAATTCGTTTCTCGACGAGATCAACAAGCAGTATGTGATGACGGCCAGGGCCAAGGGGCTGACGCCGCGAAAAGTGCTTTACACCCACGTCTTTCGTAATGCCATGCTGATCATCATCGCCGGCTTCCCGAGTGCCTTTCTGGGCATCTTCTTTACCGGCGCACTGCTCATCGAGATCATATTTTCACTCAATGGACTTGGTCTGCTGGGTTACGAGGCAGTTCTCCAGCGCGATTATCCTGTCATTTTCAGTACACTCTATATCTTCACCCTCATTGGTCTCATCGTCGGCCTGATCACTGACCTGACTTATACCTGGGTCGACCCACGCATCGACTTCGAATCGCGGGGCTGAAGGACAAGACATGAGCATCAAGACTGGTAGAAAACTTTCCACCAAGAACAGACAGCGCTGGCAGCGATTCAAGTCGCATCGGGTCGGCTATTACTCGCTATATATCTTCGCGTTCATCTTCACCGTGTCGATGTTGTCGGACCTGATTGCCAACGATAAACCGCTGGCCATCCAGTTCAAGGGCGACTGGTACTTTCCAATATTCGAGACCTACTCCGAGACAGATTTCGGTGGCGAGTTCGATGTGGAAGCAGATTATACCGACCCCTATCTGGCAGAGTTGATCGAGACTGATGGCAATATCATCTGGCCGCTTATTCCCTACAGCTACGACACCATCATCTATGATCTGCCCTCTCCTGCACCCAGTCCGCCGACAGCGAACAATTGGCTCGGCACAGACGATCAGAGTCGGGATGTGCTGGCGCGCGTTTTGTACGGTACCCGTGTTGCCATTCTCTTTGGCTTCTCGCTGACCATCGCTTCAGCTGTCATAGGCGTCACTGCCGGGGCTCTGCAGGGCTATTACGGTGGCAAGGTGGACCTGTTTTTTCAGCGCTTCATCGAGATCTGGTCGAGCCTGCCTACCCTGTTCATGCTCATCATACTTGCCAGTGTCATCCAGCCGACCTTCTGGATACTGATCGGCTTCATGCTGTTGTTCTCATGGATGAGTTACGTCGGCGTGGTGCGGGCAGAATTTCTTCGCGGCCGGAATTTCGACTACGTCGTTGCCGCCCGAGCCATGGGCATGAGCGACAATCGCATCATGTTCAAGCACATATTGCCCAATGCCATGGTTGCAACCATGACCTTCGTGCCATTCGTGTTGTCGGGCTCAGTGGTCGCCCTGACCTCGCTGGACTTTCTGGGTTATGGTCTGCCGCCGGGCTCGCCATCTCTCGGCGAATTGCTGGCCCAGGGCAAGGCCAATCTGCAGGCACCATGGCTTGGCATCACTGCTTTCTTTTCGCTCTCGATATTGACCGGTCTCCTGATCTTTATTGGTGAGGCTGTGCGCGATGCGTACGATCCGAGGACCGCATACAAATGAGTCTGCTGAGTATTCGCGACCTCACCCTCGATTTCCGCGGACCTGATACGCGTCCAGAGGACGCCGTCATACGCAAGGTCGGCTTCGACATCGCACCGGCCGAAACGCTCGCGCTGGTTGGCGAAAGCGGGTCTGGCAAGTCGGTCACGGCAATGACGATACTGCGCCTGATCGACTCGCCTCCGCTGCACGTGCTGGGTGGTGAAATCGAATTCAAGGGCACCTCCATCCTGAAGGCCTCGCAGGCAGAGCTACGCCGAATCAGGGCTGGCGAAGTCGGCGTCATCTTTCAGGAGCCGCTGACCTCACTGAATCCGCTGCACAGGATTCATCGGCAGCTGACTGAGAAAATCGTGCTACAGCGTGGGCTCGGCAAGCGCGAAGCGCTGGAACTCGCCCTGTTCTGGCTGAACAAGGTTGGTATTCGCAATGCGGCCCAGCGGCTGCAGGCCTTTCCGCACGAGCTCTCCGGAGGGGAGCGCCAGCGGGTGATGATTGCCATGGCGCTGGTCAACGAACCTGCCCTGCTGATTGCGGATGAGCCGACGACAGCGCTGGACGTCACCGTTCAGGCGCAGATTCTGGAGCTCATCCAGCGCCTGCAGGACGAGATGAAGATGGCCGTGCTGTTCATTACTCACGACCTGCATATCGTGCGACAGATTGCCGATCGGGTGGTCGTCATGGAACGAGGCGAGGTGGTTGAGCGGGGCGAAACACGACAGGTTTTCGAACGCCCGGAGCACCATTACACACGGAAGCTGATCGAATCCGAGCCGCATGGTTCACCGCCAGATATCGTGTCAGATCAGAACATACTGGATGTCAACGGACTGCGCTGCTGGTACCCACTGAAGAAAAGCCTGTTTGGCAAGGTCAGAAGCTATGTCAAAGCGGTCGATGATGTTTCTCTGACCATCAGACGCGGCGAATCCATCGGTCTCGTAGGCGAGAGCGGATCGGGCAAGTCCTCATTTGGCCGAGCTGTCTTGCGTCTGGAAAGCAGCGAGGGCGAGATCATTTTCGATGGTAAACGCATCGACTCGCTCAAGGGCCCCGCGCTCAAGCCGCTACGCAAGCGTATTCAGGTCATCTTCCAGGATCCCTATGGTGCGCTTTCGCCACGGCTGACCCTGGAGGAAATCATCCGCGAAGGCCTGGAGATTCATGAAACGCTGAGTCCGGCAGCACTGGCCGATGCCGTTACCGAAGCAATGCAGGCTGTACAGCTGGACCCAAGCTGGCGTGATCGTTATCCCCATGAGCTCTCGGGTGGCCAGCGGCAGCGGGTCTGCATTGCCCGGGCATTGATTCTGAAGCCTGAGCTACTCGTGCTCGACGAACCGACCTCATCGCTCGACCGCACGATACAACAGCAGATCATCGAGCTATTGCAGAAGCTACAGCGGGACTTCGGGCTGAGCTTCCTGTTCATCAGCCACGATCTGCGCGTAGTGCAGGCCATGTGTCATCGAGTGTTCGTCATGCGTCAGGGCAAGATCGTGGAGCATAATAATACTGAAGCGCTGTTCAGCAATCCCGTAGAGCCCTACACTCAGGAACTGATCAAGACCGCCTTCCTCGGAGAGACGCCTCTCGGCCAGCCACAATGAGTCAGGCACACTAGTCCGGGCACGAATTTCGAAAACTGACCATACAAGACAAGGAGTACGACATGGGACTGCTGAGCGGGAAACGCGCACTCATCGTGGGCGTAGCAAGCAAGTTATCCATCGCCAAGGGCATCGCCGATGCTTTTCACAGGGAAGGTGCTGAAATTGCCCTCACCTATCAGAACGACAAGTTGCAGGGCCGGGTCGAGAAATTCGCAGCTGAGTATGACTCCACGCTGACCTTTCCGTGCGATGTCGCTGACGACGCTCAGATCGAGACGCTGTTCGAGGATCTCGGCAAGCACTGGGACAGCTTCGATATACTGGTGCACTCGGTGGGCTACGCCCCCGGCGATCAGCTCGATGGCGACTTTACCGATGTCACGACCCGCGAAGGCTTTCGAATAGCCCATGATATCAGCGCCTACAGCTTTATCGCGCTGGCACGCGCTGCGCGACCGATGCTTGAACCTCGGAAGGGATCGCTGCTGACGCTGACCTATCTCGGCTCACAGCGGACGATGCCAAACTACAACGTGATGGGACTGGCGAAGGCGAGCCTCGAAGCCTCCGTGCGTTATCTCGCGGCAAGCCTTGGTCCATCCGGCATGCGAGTCAACGCCATTTCCGCAGGCCCTATTCGCACCTTGGCCGCCTCCGGCATCAAGAACTTCCGCAAGATGCTGAATGAGTTTGAACGTCAGACCCCGATGCGCAGAAACGTCACCATCGAGGAAGTTGGGAATGCGGCGACATTTCTTTGCTCAGACTGGGCCAGCGGTGTGACCGGTGAAATCATGTTCGTCGACGGCGGCTTCAGTTTCTCCGCCATGGGTGCAATTGAAGACGACTCAGGCAAGTCGGGGCCGGGAGACTGAGCCACAGATCACTGTTTCCGGCCTCTATACGGGGTAGCATCCTGCTTCTCTGCTTCAAACTCATGTCCACCAGGCTCATGACCTATAACCAACGCCGCCGGCTATCAAGACGCTGAATGACCAGACCGAACCAACCCATCTCCCCTGTCGGCTCCATGACAGTCGCGACTCGAGCCCTTGTAACACTCGGCCTGCTGATTAGCCTCGTGCTCAGCATTGGTTGCGAGTCCATGAAGGCCAGTCAGACCTTTTCGAACGCCATTGGATTCGGCGGGATACCGCCCGTGGATCTCGAAGAGCAGTACATTAACGAAGATTCCGAGTTCCTCGAGATTCGCGGCATGCGGATCCACTACCGTGACGTGGGTGAAGGCCCTGTCATCATCCTCGTTCATGGCATTTTCTCATCCCTGCACACCTGGGATGGCTGGGTCGAGGAGCTGCGCAAGAGTAATCGCGTCATTACCCTGGATTTGCCTGGTTTCGGATTGACTGGCGGACCTGAGGACATCGAACAGTTCGACGTCGAATTTGTTTATGCTGTGTTCAAGAACTTCATTCAGTACATGGATGCAGAGCATTTCACCCTGGCTGGAAATTCCTTCGGTGGTTATCTCAGCGCCCGCTATGCTATCGATCATCCCGACAAGGTCGACCGTCTGATCCTTATCGACCCATCAGGATATTCACATGGTGATCGTCCGCTGGTGTTCAAGATGGCGTCGACACCGGTCGTCAGCTCGATCATGAAAGTTTTCCAGCCACCGTTCATGATCACCAGGAACGTCAAGCGCAACTACGGCGACCCTGAGAAACTGACCAAGGAAAACCTGTACCGTTACGTGCACATGGCACAGCGGCAAGGCGCAAAGCCCCTGTACGTGAAGACGCTGCAGATGCTGGGTGAAGACAAGGCGAAGACCACAGACATGAGCTTCAGCGGTGTAAAAGCGCCCACCCTGCTGATGTGGGGTGAAGCGGATGCGTGGACACCTTTGAAACTATCGGAGCGCTGGATGGCGGACCTGCGCAACGTCAAACTCATCACCTACCCCGACGTCGGGCACATGCCAATGGAAGAAATACCCTTCCAGACCGTGAGCGACGCAATTACGTTTCTGGCTGATGCACCTGGCGCCGGTGATGCGGAAGAAGACACCTTCCGCTCCATCAAGAAGACCACCGGAGAGGATCTCGAGTCGCTCATCAACGACAGCAATGAGTTTCAGGAGCTGAGTGAAGAAGAGGTCAGAAGAATGGAGCAGGATCTGAAGTAGAGCGCCGGCTTCAGCCTGTCACATGGTCGTCATGCTCCTGGCCAAGCATGGCGGCTACTGCCAGTTTCCAGTCGACGATTGACGTGTCGTCAGACTCGAAAAGGCGAAACCCAACCAGCCAACCAGCAGTACCCGGTAGTCTCCGCTGCCATTTCACTTCAGAAGCCAGCTCGAATTTGTCACCGGTTCGCTCGCGCACGATACAGAGCTGCAAGATAGTGCCTACCTGGAGCGGTTTTGGAAACCTGACCTGCAGTCCGTTCGCAGAGACATCTATTGTCTCGGAAGCCGCAACTTCAGGTTCGATGTGTTCACTTTCCATGGCGCAGTTGCCAATGATCTCGACGTATACCGTTTCGTAATGCGGCAGTCGTGGTTCACTGCGCTGGTTGTCCTGCAGAGGACCTTCGGAAAACGACATTTCAGTCTCCAATATGAGAGAGCTGCAGTTACCTGCTAATTGCGGACACCAATGCGTCCGACAGCTCTGGCTAGTCTGGCTTCAAAAGCCTGACCCGCGTCACGTATGATTATGTCACCGTCCAGCAGTCTCTGCACGGCGTCATCCCGCAGTATTTCTTCGAGCTTGAGCCCGAGATCATTCACGAATATCAACTTGCCAGTAGCATTGAGGCGAACAGCCAGCTTGCCGTTGACCATCTCGCCATTTTTTCGGATCTGTACACTACCGCCAAGATGGATGGCATCAATCTGCTCGCGGGCGGCCTGCAGCAATTGCAACTCAGCCAGCGCCTCTGAATCGAGCTCAGCCTGTTGCATCTGCCTGGCGGCCTCGGCTTTCTCCTCATCGGCCCTGGCTTGCGCAGTCTCCCGAGCCAACACAATGGCGGCGGCTTCAGCCTGCGCCTTCTGTCTCGCCGTTTCCCGCTGCACTTTCTCGGCGGCGAATCGTTCTGCAGCAAGCACCTTCTGATCGAGATAGGCCTGTACGGTTCGCAGCCCCACGCGCCGCGCCACGGCATAAAGCGGCACAGCGCTGGCCTCTGCAGTGAGCGCGCCTCTCGCAGCATCGGCCAGGACGTCGGCCAAGGGCTCGATGAGCACCTTACGACCGGCAAAATCACTCCAGAGAATGGCCTGCTGCCAGGGCAGGTAAATCAGCGCCTTACACAAACGGTCGCCACGCCTGAACCAACGCGAGCCCAGCTGCTGCATGAGCCTGGTGGCTTCAGCCGTCAACGCCTCGCTATCTGATTCGGCACTCGTCGAACCAAGGTGCTGGCTCACCTGCAGTACCGGCCAGGGCTGCCGCTCCAGCTCCTTACCGCGAAGGATGTCCTGTAGCGCATTATCGAAGTTGGCCATGACAGCTGTTCGACGTACCGGATCACTGTCCAGACTGCCGAGCCGCTGGCCAACCTCAGTCGACAGGGCTGCAGCAAAACCGAATAGCTTCTGTCGCTGCAGTTCAGATTCGATTTCACGAAAGGCAAAAACCACACGATCGCAAAGCACGTGCATGTCCCGGTACTGTTTGCTTTCGGAGCCATGCTGACGGCAGGCGAGCAGCATTGAGTCCTGCCAGGCCCCCTGGAGGAAGTCGATGACCAGTCCTGGCAGCTGAAAGTGGGAAGCGACAGCATTGAGGCGCAGGGCTACAAGCGCTTCGGCGCGCAGGCTCAGGTCCTGCCCAAGCTCGGAATCCGTGAGGCGCTGTTCGAGGACCTGCCGTCTCTTTTGCTCCCGCTGCCACTCTGACCGCACCTGATCGAGCGTCCGCTCCTGCTGCTCGCGCTGTAGAACGTGGTCGTCATCGAGCAGGGTCTGTAGCGTATCGAAGGCGCGTGAAACAAAGCCTGGCGCCGGCCCCTGCGCAGATTCCCAGCCAGCGAAGAGCTGCTCTACGAAATTCAGCAGCTGTGCGACGGGATGAGACGGGTCGAGGATGAATTCAGGTTGGTCGATCAATAATGCGGCGAATACGAAACGCCGCTTGAGCAGGGCCTTGCGAACAGCATCTTCGAGACCGCTCTGTCCAGACCACTGCGTACAGATGCGCTCGATAAATACGAGACTGTTCGCCAGTAGCCGGTCGAAATAATCGTGTTGTTCGATCCAGCGTTCACAGAGCTCAGTCAGGCTGCCTTCTGCTTGCAGACTGGCTTCAGCAAGTGCGCGGGCCAGCTCATGTCGGGACTGCTGCTGGGACTCGATATCTGCAGAAGGCGTATCAGGTGCGGATGCACGCATGAGCTCACCGGGAATGGCGAGCAACTCTTTCGTCTCAGTAAACTCCGCGCGCACAAGCGCTTCACTGAGATTGGCTGCCAACTCCTTTAGCGACGGACCCTGCTGGCCGGCTTGATCTTCTGGTGGCGCACTGGGATGGCCTGGCGTCTGTGGCCCAGGTGCTTGTGGTAGATTCACTGTAGTCCGTTCATTGTCGGTTGACGCTGGTCATTGGCTACAGTCTAGCTGCTTTCCATGCAGTTGCTTTCAAAAGTCAGTGTTTCCATACTGGGTAGTTGCGGGTTTTCTTGCCACTGAATTGTATTAGACACTGCACACGACTGATTTATGGGGAGTATCACAGTTCGTTTAGATGTGTACTCATTTGTAGTTGTGAAGGCCGCCTCACTGTTTATGGTGTAATCTCATAGCAGTACCAGTTTAAGGATCGATGCATTTATGCGTGTACGTGTCTGCTCACTGCCTAATGTTCTCCACCATCTTGGCCTGCTGCTCATCGGGTCGGTGCTCATGCTTTCGACGTCACTGCGGGCCGCAAGCCTCGAAGGTCTGCAGCTGAATGGCATCGCCACCTACGAGCAACTTGGCAAGCCTTATTACATCATCGCACTCTACACTGAAAAGCCGGTAAGTTCGGCGGATGAGTTGATGACTGGCGATGGCCGGGCGGTCGCCGTGATGAAAATCGTGAGTGGAAACTGGACCAGCATCGGTTTTTCGCAGATATGGACGCGAGATGTTTCGATCAACAATGAACTCTCTGGCGAGTCGACGGATATCGACGCCCTGTTGAAGTTCTTCAGCCTTGCGAAGGAGCCGCTGGAAGTCGGCGACACTCTTGAGGTTGCCTACCTGCCCGGCCGCGGCACAAAGATTGAGCTCAATAGCGAAACTGTTATCTCGACGCCCAATAAGGCGCTATTCACCTATATAGTCAATGTATGGGTCGGTCCGTCCTCGCCGTCCCGTGACTTCAAGGCCGCGATGCTGGCAGGTCCGCAGGCCACGGCCACTGACAGGGCTCAGCTGGTGCAGAGCTTTGCAGAATTCCGAACTGACCCGAAACGTGCAGCGCTGATTTCACAGTGGCAGAAGAAGGAAAGTGAGAACGCCGCGCAGCGCGCTCGTGCTGAAGCCGAGCGCGAGGCGGAGCGTGAGCGGCTTGCTGCTGAACAGCAGGCGGCCGAGAAGAAACGGCGCGAGGAAGAGCTGGCGGCAAAGCAGCGGGCTGAAGCTGCTGCTGCTGCGAAGCTGGCTGCAGAGAAAGCGGCTGCAGCCGCCGCTGCAGCCGCCAGTGAGGCCGAGCGCAAAGCTCAACTAGCTGCCGCACAGGCACTGGAGCAGCGCAAGCGTGTAAAGAAGCAGGACGAAGAACGTGTACTACAGCGGCTGAAGCAACAGGAGCGTGGTGACATTAGTGAGTCCGAAGCCAGGGAGGCTGCCGAGCGGGCTGACGCCGAAGGTGCGAAGCGTCTAGCAGCTGATGCCGAACGTGAGCGCCAGCAAGCTGCCGCCGAAGCGGAAGCCGCGGCAGCACGTGCCCTTGAACAATCCGAAACGCAGGCTCGCGCAGAGGCTGAGGCCAGACGGCTCGAGCAGGAAAAGCTGGATGGCTTGCAACGGGACTACGACGAAGCGTTGTATATCTGGCAGGTCCAGCGGGCGGTACTGACCAATATCACCTATCCGGAATGGGCTCGTGAATTTGGGCGGGAGGGCGATATCAAGATACTGGCCACGCTAGACGCAGTGGGCAACGTGATCGGCACTGATGTGGTCAAAGGCGCACAGCATAATCTTCTCGTGCAGGAGGTCGTCTCCGCTGTCAACCAGTCTGGTCCCTATGGACCGCATGCCGGTAAGACAGTGGTAGTGCCCATCGAATACTCGTTCCAGCTGAAAAGCACTCGCGAAAACGAAAGCGCGTCTGGATCTGTAGCTCAACTACCAGCCCAGCCGGTCATGCCCCCTGAACTGACGATGATCAAGCAGCGCTCGGTGGCGGGTCCTGATCGGGCAGGCAAGGTTGCTGAATACGCCGAACTCGTGAGGGCCAAGATACTGGCCACGATAGAATATCCACTGTGGGCGAAAAACCTGCGTCAGGAAGGTGAAGCAGAAATTGAAGTGATCGTAGCGTCGGACGGCTCAGTGTCGAAGACGCGGTTGCTCAAGGAGACCCGGCACAATCTGCTCAACAAGGAAATGGAATCAGCGGTCGAGCGCGCTGCGCCCTTCCCTGTAATTCCACCGGAGCTTGGGCTCGACAAGGTCGACGTCAAATTCACTTACAGCTTCGGCCGCTGAACCGGGGCCTTGCGCAGGACTAGAATTTCAGTGCCTGCGCAATGCCCAGTGTCAAACTGGAAGCATCGTCGCTGAATCGTTCGAATTCACCCCGAATGCTCAGCCCCGGGGTCAGGTTATAAAGAAGACCGCCTGCCCAGGCGAGCTGGATACTGCTGTCTTCCTCCACGGACACGCGCCCGCTGTCCGACTCCGTCAGTAAGCTTGCGACGCCGATTTTGGCAAACAGATCCCAGCTTTTGCGGTTACCGTTGAGTCGAAAACCCGCCATCACCGCCGGTGCTGCATATCTGATCGCCGCTGCACCTGCGTTGGGATTGATCGACCTGACTTCTGCGTCCCCCAACACACTGTATTGCACCTCGGCGAAGAAATTCCGATGGAACTGCACGCCGCCAAAGGCCTTCCAGGCGAGATCGCCATCCTCTGTAAGGCGAAATCCTGTCCCTTTCGTTTCCGGCTCCAGTGTCGAGGTACCCAGAGATGCGCCAATATAAGTACAGGCTGCAGACAGCTGAAACGCCGGCTCCTGTGCTTCGTTTTCCTGTTCGTTGAAGCAGGCAGGCTGAGCAGCCTGTGCGCGAGCTGCCGGCATTGCGCCCAGCGCGAACACCAATGCACCAAAACCGAACATTGACAGCAGCGGCAGCACGCCGAATGAACCGGTTCCACCAACAGAAGTCTTTATCTTCGGGTTCACCTGTAAACGATCTGGAATGCCATCCTTGTTGAAATCGGCATTTTCGAAACCGTCTTCAATGCCATCGTTGTCACTGTCTCGATCCCGATAGTTTTCCGCACCGTCACCATCAGTGTCGATAACGCGGTCATAGCGATCGTCGATGCCATTCATATTCTCATCCACACCTTTCGTCTGATCCACATCGACCGCGTCGTCTATTCCGTCACGATCGATATCCCGGCCAAAAAACACCAGCCCACTCTGCTCTTCACGGTCGCTGATAGTGTCGCCATCGCTATCGCTATCCAGACGGTCTTCAATACCATCCCCGTCGGTATCGATCAGCGGAACGTTATCGTCCAGACCATTGCCATCGGCATCACTACTGCCATTGACCGCAATGTCGTAGGCGTCATCAAGACCATTGCCGTTGCTATCCATATTCAGGGCTGGCGCCAGATTCGCCTCACGTGAGTCCTCGAGGCCATCGTTGTCGCTGTCGCGGTCCAGCCGGTCGACGATGCCATCGCCATCGGTATCGACCTCGCCTTCGAAGATATCAGGCAGTCCGTCATTGTCGTCATCGGCATCTTCGTCGTTAAAGAGACCGTCGCCGTCTGCGTCGCCACCGTTGCCGAACTCACCAAGGCCACGGTCCACGCTGTCATCGATGCCATCACGATCAGCGTCGATCGTCAGATCGATGCGACCATCGTTGTTAGCGTCGAAGCTGGCGAAGGGGGTCCCGGCAATATCGTAGCCTGCGGTGCCGTCAAAATCGCCGTTGCTGTCGACGTCGCGGTAGTCAGGACCTGAGCGCTCGTCAGGACTGTCGAAATCGGTGGCGTTATCAGTGTCGGGTGGAGCCGTGACGAGTAAGGCGGCACTGTCGAGCAGACCATCCTGATTGACATCACGCCCGCCGCCCTCGACAACATCGAAGATACCATCATTGTCAGAATCGAGATCGCGAAAGTCGGGCACGCCATCACCATCAGTGTCCGGCAGCCTGTTTGTGTCATCGATACCATCATCATTGGCATCAACCCGGATGAGCCCCATCGAAACGCCAGCATCGAAAAGATCCTGCACGCCATTCTTATTGGCATCGGCCAGCGCCTCGAAACTCTGGAACACTTCTATCAGGTCGGCGATACCGTCGTTATCGGAATCGAGGTCGCGATAGTCAGGCAGGTTATCCCGATCGCTATCGAACGCGCGTGCGGCGTCATCGACACCATCACCATCCAGATCGAGACCACCGGTCGCATCGACGTCGATCGCATCGTCAATGCCATCACTATCACTATCCAGACCGCTGAAACCAAACTCTATGTGATCGGGTATACCGTCGTTATCACTGTCCTTTTCCTTGTAATCCGGTATCTCATCCCCGTCGGCATCCGGAAAGCTGTAGCTATCGATAACGCCATCCGCATTAGCATCCAGCACCGTGCTTTGATCAGCATCGAAGAGATCTATAATGCCGTCACCATCAGCGTCTGCAGCCAGCTGTTCGGCGGTCAAGCCAGCTTCGATACTGTCGGGAATGCCGTCGCGATCCGAATCGGTATCCAGTGCATCGACAAGCCGGTCTTTATCAGTATCCTCCGAGCCTTCGAATACGTCCGGGATACCATCGCCATCTTCATCGGAAGAGCGATCGAGAAAATCAGGCACGCCATCTCCGTCAGCGTCGCCGGTACCTTCGGCTGTGTCACTCACGCCGTCACCGTCACTGTCGAGATCGCGGAAGTTCAAAATGCCGTCGCCATCCACGTCGCCCGGCCCCTCTACCCTGTCCGACAGGCCATCGTTATCACTGTCATCGTCGAGCGCATCGATGATGCCATCACCATCAGCGTCGGATGCTTGCTGGGCCGGACCGAATTCAATCGTGTCAGAGATAGTGTCGGCATCAGAATCAGTGCGGGTTGGCGACATTCCAAGCGCCGTTTCGACATCGTCATCGATGCCATCTCCGTCGGTGTCGAGCGCTAGCACCTGGGTAGACAGCAGAAGCAGCGACGTGAACAGTCCGGCAAGGACGCCGGTGCGGGAGGATGTGGTGGTCGTAGTCAAAGGCGCGCACTCTAATTGTAGTAAGGGCAGTCTGGAATTGGCCCTAGAATACACGCCCCAGCGGTGCTGTCTATGCACCGCGTCTCAGAGAGGTCAATTACTGGCGGATGGCTTCGAATTCGAGGATGACCTCGACCTCGTCGCCAACCAGATTCTTCTCGACACCATAATCCATGCCCCACTTGCTGCGCTGCAAGGTCGTTCTCGCAGAAATACCGAGCGTGTACTCCTCATGACCGAAGGGATATTCCGCAGCCTTGTTCAGCGTGACATCGAGCTCGACGGGGTGCGTCTGGCCGAGCATGGTGAGCGTGCCACTGAGCGTACCGGTCTTGCCGTCTTCTGTTTCGAGTTTGCCCGCCTTGAATGTGATGGTGCCGTAGTCATCGACATTGAGAAAATCGTCACTCTTGACGTGCTCATCACGCTTCTGATGATTGGTGAACAGACTGTCGCTCTGGATGGTGACAGTACCACTCTTCAAGTCATGGGTGAGTTCGTCATAGACAAAGCTGCCTTGTCCTTCCAGAAACATGCCGAGCATTTTTTCATAGCCGACATGGCCGATCATGAAGCCAATGGAAAAGTGCTCAGGATCAATCTCGTAGGTCCGCGGCGCCGCAAGCGCTGCTGGGGCCAGCCCAAGTGCCAGAATCGCAACGGGTATAATTCGCGTAGGGGGTGTCAGCTTTCTCATGCTCATTCTCCTTCGGATGACTAGGCCCTGAAGGGTGGCGCGATCCTCGGCCAAAAGTCGACAAGGCTCGATGTAGCAACTTTACTTAGGGGGTTACCACCAGTATTACGGGCATTAAGACCAATTTGACCTCCCATCAGGCAAGTCTTCTCAATTTGTGCGCACCTGAACCGGCCGGGCGTGTTCGGCTCACACGCCGGATCAAGTTCGCCTGGGCAACTGTTCTGTTCATCATGCTTTCAGCGGCAGTGCAATCGGTTCACGCCGAAAGTCCGGCACTGGACATAGCGCTCCACCAGGACAAAACGCTGCTGAATCCAGTACTGAGCTACACGCTAGATGCCGGCTCGGCCACCAGCCCGACCGGTCTTTCCGAACTGCAGCCGGAGTGGTTGCCCGCTGGCGAGGACATCATCAACTTTGGCTTCGAGTCGAGGACGCTCTGGCTCCGGCTTCGTCTGTACAACAGCAATACCGTTGCGACCACCCGTTTCATCAGCATTGAGCACCCCATACTCAACGAGGTGGATTATTTCCGCGTGGACCCGACTGGTAAAATCGTCGAAGAAGTCCATACGGGCGATCAGCGGCCATTCTCGAGCCGCCCTATCGAAAGCCGTCACTTCGTATTTCCAGTGACAGTCAAAGCTGGATCAGCGGCGTGGATCTACTTCAGAATCAAGTCTGACAGTTCTCTGCAGGCACCGGTATGGCTCTCGTCACCAACCGAATTCTATGCCCACGCCCAGCTCGATATCGTTCAACACACCATGTACGCCGGCGTCATGCTGGCCATGGTGCTGTACAATATGTTTCTGCTCATGTCACTGCGCGAGCGCGTCTATTTCTACTATGTCATGTTCGTATTCAGCTCGCTGCTGGCCCAGGTCTGCCTGACTGGACTGTGGTCCGGCTTCGTTGCCCCTGGCGCAACTGGATTGCAGGACACGCTGCTGCGGATATCGGTGCCGGCCCTGCCACTGTTTTCCTGTCTCTTCGCACGGCACTTCCTGCGCCTGAAGGTCACTGCGCCGCGATTCGACATTCTGTTCCTGGTGGCAGCCATCGCCAGTGCGGCGGTTCTGCTGGCAGGCTTTTTCGTCAGCTACAAAATCACCATACTGGCCGCCATTCTGCTGATATTGCTCACCTCGGCAAGCTGTCTCACAGTGGGGCCATACCTCTGGATCAAGGGCAATACGATGGCGAGGTTCTACACCTTGGCCTGGGCTGGTGTCATGATTGCGGTATTCGTGTTCATGCTGACACGGTTCAACATTATTCCCCGAACCTTCCTGACTGAAAATAGTCCGCCCATAGGATCTGCACTCGAAGCAATACTGTTGTCGTTCGCGCTCGCAGACCGTCTCAACCAGGAGCGGCGGCGGCGCTACGAGTCGCAGAAAGCCCTGCTGACGGAAACACAGCACAGACGAGCTGCCGAGGCCAACCTGTATCGACAGGCGCTATACCACCATCGCCTGCAGATACCGAATCGGGCCTTTCTGGAGACCTGGTTTCAGCGGAATGTCAGCGCTGACTCAAAGCTGATGATTTGTCTGCTCCATTTTTCGCGCTTTCATGAAGTCAACAAGACGCTAGGCCATGGCAAGGCCGACCAGATGCTGCTGGCCCTATGCGAACGGCTGGACGCGCGCGCAGCCAATCTCTCGGGTGTGGTACGGCTTGATAGCCTCGATGTAGCGGATCGACCAGGACAGGGCATCGCCAACTTCATCTGTTCGGTGGAAGGCGCGACCTTTGCGATCCTGATACAGCCGCCAGCACGATTCATGAATGCCGACACGCCTTCTACGGACGAGACGCTGTTGGATAGCGACAGCGCATTCGTGACGAACACGCTCGGCGAACTCGGGCAGCTGGTCAGCGAGTTTGCAGAACCTTTCGAGTCTGGAGAGCTCGTGGTTGAGCTTGGTGCAGTTGCGGGCGTCGCGGCCTGCCCTGTTCACGCCGATCGCATGGAGCCCCTGCTGCAGAAAGCTCAGATTGCTGTCGATGCGTCCAGCCGCATGAACCATGCACTCACGCTCTTCAGTGAAGAGATCAATCCATACAACGAACGTCGGTTGAGCCTGGCGGGGGACCTCCGTAAGGCGATTGCCGACAATACGCTAACGCTGGCCTTCCAGCCAAAGATCACTGCAAGTTCGTCAAAGATAGACTCTGTCGAGGCCTTATTGCGATGGCACCATCCGCAGCATGGGTTCATCGGGCCGGACGAGTTCATACCCGTCGCCGAGCAGACGGGCATCATCCACTGGCTAACTGACTGGGTACTGAAAACAGCATTGCAGAGCCTGGCGGTATTGCATGGCCAAGGCTTCGATCTCAAGGTCGCTGTCAACATTTCTGCGGTCAATCTGCGGGAGCGGGATTTCGCTGCGCGGCTCGCCAATGCGCTTGCCGAACACGACATGCCGGCGAGTTGCCTCATACTCGAGGTCACCGAAAGTGCCATGATGATCGATCCAGAGCGCGCCTGTGAGGTACTCGACGAGCTGCACGATATGGGCGTCAGCCTGTCGATCGATGATTTTGGCACAGGCTATTCCTCGCTGTCCTATATCAAACGCCTGCCTGTCCAGGAGATCAAGCTCGACCGCTCTTTCGTCATGGAGCTCGACGGCTCCAACGATGACCGCGTCATTGTCGAAACGACCATTCGAATGGCTCACGCACTCGATCTGAAGATTGTCGCCGAAGGCGTTGAGACCAAGACGGCCTTCGAGCTACTGGCTTCCATGGGTTGCGATGTGTTGCAGGGCTATTACATGAGTCGCCCGATACCGCTCGCGGATCTCTCCACCCTGCTAACGACCAGTCGCGGGCATTTTCAGCACAAGCCTTCAGGGCCCTCCTCAGTCGGCTAAGCGGCTATCTGTTCTGCCGTAAGCCGAGGAGATCCCAGATATCCTTCGCGAATGAGCTCGCCAGCAACACCAGGGCGGTGCCCAGTATCATCTGGGCAGCTGCGGGGTTTAACAGTGGATGAAGGCAGACGATGAGGCTCACTACCTGAACAACGCAGATCGTCTTGCGGCGCAGGCTTGGTGCCAGTTGTCCGTTCAACACGGGCAACAGGAGGGCTGCAGTTACGAAGGCATAGCGCATGAGGCCGATCGCCAGGACCCAGGGCTGGGCAATCTCCAGGCGCCAGAGCAATAGACAGAGCACGAGAATAAATGCCGCATCGACTTCCATGTCGAAACGCGCGCCGAATGCCGATGACTGCCGCATCTGACGAGCGATGAAGCCGTCCACACCGTCCAGCAGCAAACTACAAGTCGCAATCCCAATCAGGCCATACGACAAGATTACTTCGCCGCCTTCTGCGAAGTCGCTGGCATTCATGAACGGCACCATGGCTGCCAGCAAAACCGTCATCACCATCCTCAGCAAGGTCACCCTGTTCGCCCAGCCGAAGGGCTGGCGCCGCTCAATCTGCTGCCTGAACCAGGCGACACACACGATACTGGTCGCAAGTCCATAGAGGATGATGCCGAGACTGAAGTACCACAGTCTCGGTGCTTGCTCTGGCGCCAGTTGCGCGTCAGTCAGCGCCATCAGCACAACAAGCATGATCAGGCCCGCAACGATCTCAGGTATGAGGCGGATGCGGGCTACCAAAGGCAGACATTCATTTGGAGTGGAAATTTCGGTACGCTCTCTGCGGTAATGAGGCCGGCGAGCCGTGCGCGACTCTGCTTACGTATCACTTACGTAATCAATCGGGCAAGCGTCCAGCGGATGAACGGCCTTCAGCCTGAGAGAACCGGCCTGGGTGCCCATATCGAGGATAAAATACTGCATGACTGAAAACCCTGCCTATGACGACAGTGTTCCAGAGCGATCCCTCTGGATATCGGCACCCGGCATAGCGGCCATAGAATCAGGACTTGCGCGACCCGAAGATGTAGTCTCTACCCATGCGCCGGTTCTCGTCACGACCTGTTACAGTGCGATCAGCCGCGGCACTGAGCGTCTCGTATACAATGGCCTTGTTCCAGCTTCGGAGCATGAACGAATGCGCGCCCCCTTCCAGAGTGGCGATTTCGACTTTCCTGTGAAATATGGCTATGCCAATGTGGGACTGGTCGCGCCATCTGAAGCGGCAGACAAGGCCGGTCTCAGTGGTCGGCTGGTTTTCGGTCTGTATCCCCATCAGACGGCTTATTATGCAGACCCGGCAACACTCACTGCAGTGCCCAATGGAATTCCGCCGCGACGTGCTGTGCTTGCTGCAAATATGGAAACTGCACTGAATGCAAGCTGGGATGCAGCTCCACTGCCGGGTGAGCGGATAGCTGTAGTTGGCTGCGGGCTTATAGGCGCCCTCCTCATCTATCTCTGCAGCCGGATTCCCGGCGTCAGCGTATTGGCCGTCGAAACCGACCCCCTCAAAGCTGAGGTCCTCAAGCGGCTCGGTGCCGACAGAGTCGACGAGAGCCCTGCCGAAGGCGGCTACGACCTCGTCTTCCACACCAGCGCGAGTCAGGCAGGTCTGCAAACAGCGCTTTCACTCGCAGACAAGGAAGCCCGCATTATCGAGCTGAGCTGGTATGGGGATCAGCCTGTGAACGTCAGCCTCGGCGGTCGCTTTCACGCGCTTCGTCTGCAATTGCGCTCAAGTCAGGTCGGTACCATTCCACCGGCCCAGGCCTCGCGTTGGACATTCAAACGGCGCCTCTCCACTGCGCTGGCATTGCTCGCTGACGAGGTGCTCGACGAACTCCTGAGTCCGGATGCACCCTTTGACGAATTGCCCGCCACTATGGCTGCGATCTGTGGCATCAAGCAGTCGACAGACCTGCGCGCCCCTTTGTTCTGCCAGGTCGTGCGCTACTTGTGACCATGGTCTTTCAATCTACCAGACAGGAGTTTTTCCTTGTATTCACTTACCGTTCGCGATCATATGATGATTGCCCACAGCTTCAAGGGCGCAGTTTTCGGTCTGGCTCAAAAGCTTCACGGCGCCACCTTCGTGGTCGATCTCAGCTTCGAAACCGAGCAACTTGATGACGACAATCTCGTCGTCGATATCGGCCTGGCCAGTGAAGCCCTCAAAGCGATCCTGCAGCCACTGAATTATCAGAATCTCGATGAACTGCCGATGTTCGAAGGCCAGAACACCACCACTGAATTTCTCGCCAAATTCATCTTCGACGAGATGGCCAGTCAGATGACTGCCGGGAAGCTTGGCAAGCAAGCGACGGCCGTGAAGCGTCTGACTGTGCAGCTGAAGGAAAGCCATGTCGCCTGGGCCAGTTACAGCGGGAGCCTTGCTTGATCCGATTGGTGGTACCCGGCTCCATCGACCAGCTGACTGGCGGCTATCGCTATGATGCTGCGTTGTTGAAAGCGCTGCAATGGAGCGGTGTCGATGCCGAAGCGATCGAGATACTGAACCTGGACGACCCGGCAGAACTCGGCTTGCTCATGACCGACTTGCAGTCGACGAGCCCCGGTCCCTGTCATCTCATCGTGGATGGGCTGGCGCTGGCGCGCTTGCATGACCTTGACCCGGCACTCTTGCCTCGATTTTCACGAGCAGCGGCGCAGGTCCACTCGCTTAGCGCCCTGGTTCATCATCCTCTTGGCGACGAAACCGGCCTTGAGGATGAAGAACGGCAACATTTGCATGCGCTCGAAGCCGAAGCCTTGCGTCATGTCGACCTGATCATGACGACCAGTCGCCACACCTCAGAACGGGTGAACGCATTGTTCTCGCCGCAGCAAACAGTTGTGGTGGTTGAACCCGGCGTGGATCGCCCGCCGACGCTGCCGAAGAAGGAGCACGGAGTCGGTTCGCAATCGCTGAAGCTGCTCTGTGTCGCCAGCCTCATTCCGAGAAAGGGGCAGGATATTCTGATCCAAGCACTGCACCGGCTGCCCACGCTCGATGTTCACTGTACGCTGGTCGGCTTGCTGGATCGCGATCCAGATTATGTCAGGAAGATCCAAGGGCTCATCGAGGAGCTTCGCCTGCAGAATCACGTTACGCTGACCGGCCCGCTTGTCGATGAGGCACTGGAGCAACACTGGCAGGCTGCAGATGTCCTGGTGCTGCCATCCTGGTACGAAGGCTATGGTATGGTGCTTGATGAGGCGGCAGTCAGAGGGGTGCCGGTTCTGGTCAGTACTGGTGGCGCGCTTGCTGCGACCTTCCGCGAAGGCACAGGCCTTCAGGTACCGCCTGGCGATATCGGCGCCCTGGCAACAGCCATAGAGCGCTTTGCGCGCGATTCGGCCTTCCTTGCAAGCTGTCGAACCACTGCGCTGGCCATCAGTTATCAGCAGCGGAGCTGGGAAGAGGCCGCTGCCGAACTCTGCCTCGCGCTGGAGATACTGATCCCGCGAAATCGACGACTGGATCTGTTTGACTCAGAGTGGCTGGCATTACGGGAGCCTTTTGATCATAAGGCACGTGCGGGCAACCAGGCGGAACAAGCACTGAAGCGCTGGGCGCAAGGCCTGCATGATGCGGACAGGCCACTCACTGTCGTGGATCTCGGCGCAGGACTCGGGTCCAATCTGCGACATCTCGATGCGTGTCTCGCTGCCGAATCAGGCGGAAGCCTCATTTCAGCACGTGTTGCTATCGATCATGATCCGGCCAAACTCAAGGCGCTCGATCAGCTGCCTCACACCACGGTACAAGCGGTGGATCTGCGCGATACCGAGATGTTCAAAGCGACCATTGCAGCCATCATCAACTCTGAAGCTGCTACCTTGCTGACTGGTTCTGCACTGCTAGACCTCGTGTCCGAATCATGGATTTCGGCCCTCCTAGGCGTCGCAGGCCAGCATCGCGCGGCCCTGTTCTTCACCTTGAGCGTTGATGGCAGCAGCACCTTCAGTCCACCAGACGAGCACGATGATGTCGTTCAACGCCTGTTCAACGCTCACCAGCAGCAGGCTGATACGCCGGGGCCTGAGGCTGCCCACTTGCTGGCAGCCCTTGCACGGTCGCACCACTTCGAGGTAATTGTCGACGCCAGTGACTGGCATCTGGACAGCGCAGCGGGCGCCACAGACCGGCAGCTCTTGAGCAAACTCCTGACTGGCTGGCGTGAAGCAGTAAGAGAGCAGCTTGCCCACGAACATTTCACTCATCCAGACGGACGCAAGGCGCGAACAGGATTGCAGCTGCTTCAACTCGATGCCTGGTGTCAGCGGCGCATGGCGCAGATCCGGAGCGGAACGCTACACCTTCGGCTGGGTCATTGTGATGTTCTGGCCATACCGGGCCAGCCGCCTGATCTGTCCACATACTGATGCTGGCACTGCTAACCGGGCCGGTGGTCAGACTGGTAATCTCGGCGAGCCTGCTGATCGGGGTGCTTGCTCTCGCTGATCTTGAGGCCGTGTGGCAGCAGTTTCTCTCGGTGCACAATGATGCAGACGACTCAGTCAGCCTTGGCTGGATCATACTCGCCCTCGCTGCGAGCCTCCCGCAGTACCTTTTGTCCGCCAGGCGCTGGCAAGTCACTGCCTTTCAGCTCGGACTCGAGCTCTCTTACGCCAAGGCGGTAAGCGCCTATTACAAGGCGACCTTCTTCAATCAGGTTCTTCCAGGCGGTGTACTCGGAGATGTTTCCCGAGCACTCGAGCATGGCAGACAAGGCACGATGGCGCAGCGCTTTACGGCCTGGCGCGCAGTGGCCATAGAACGTCTCGCCGGACAGCTCGTCCTCGTCCTGGCGGTTGTGCTGACGCTGCCTTTCGTCAGCAGCGTGGCGGGGACACCAGAGGCTTCGATCACCAGCCTATCCAACTGGAGTACGACACTTACCGTCGGCGCACTAACGCTCCCGTTAGCGGCTTACATGATCTGCCGAAACATGGCGTTCGTTTCACGGCTTCGGGTCGGTTTACATGCCTTTGCAGTCGACATTGCGAGAGCCTGGCTAGTGCCGGCCTTACTTGCCCGGCAGCTCTTGTTATCACTGGGCGTACTCGCGAGCTATGTAATGAGTTATTTCGCCCTGGCTCATGCCTTCGGCTTCAGTGGCGATCTGTGGTGGTTGTGCAGCGTTATCCTGCTGGTACTGCTGTCGATGTCCCTGCCCTTAAGTGTGGCAGGCTGGGGCGTAAGGGAAATGAGCGCTGCTGGTTTGTGGTTGGCCGGTGGACAGGATGCAGCGGCAGGCCTCGCAATTGCGGTCGCCTACGGGCTGCTAAACCTGGCGTGCAGCCTGCCTGGGCTCTGGTTCATGCTTCGAGAACGCAGCTCCGTCAGTGCCGGCTGAATTCAAGATCGAAGAGCGTATCCTGATCCAGGCTGAAGCGGCGAGTCCGCGCGCGCACGGCAGCATCGATTGAACTGATTTCACTCAGCATGAAAGATGACTTGCCTGAGCCCAGAATCATGGGGGCAACAGTGACGTGAATGCGATCGAGCACTCCAGCCTCCAGAAACCGGGATACTGTAGTTCCGCCGCCCTCTATGAGAACCCGCTTGAGCCCAAGTGCCTGCAACGTCGCGAGCACGCCGCGGACACCGCAGCCGGAGGCGGTGTCGGCAAGGTCGGGCACCGCATTGCCGGAGCAGGAGCTGGCGGCATCAATGCACAGCTGCAGTGTTCTGGCGCAACCGTCCCTGAATAGACGTTGTACCCCGGGCACACGACCATTCGGATCGATCACGACCCTCACCGGACTCGGCCCCTCCACGTGTCGTACCGTGAGCAGAGGATCATCAGCAATGGCGGTGCCGGCACCAATCACCACCGCGTCCATTAGCGCTCTCAGCCGATGTAGATGAATCAGCCCGGCCGGTCCGTTTATCAGTTCGTTACGACCATCAACTGTGGCAATTCGGCCGTCAAGTGTCTGACCCATCTGGGCAATCACCAGCGGCGCGTCGCCTGCCCGGCTCACGAGCGGCAGGTAGATATCGAAAAGCTGACGAGCCTCAGCAGTGACTTTGGCGTAACTTTGCCAGCCACCGTCCTCAGCCAGCGTGAGCGCCTCGATTTCGCGGCCGCGGCGAATATCCAGGATCATCTTCCAGGCGGTGGAGGCGTTTATACTCCCCTGCCAATGTGCGCGCAGGGTGGGCGTGGGACTGAGTTCCATAATGGCGTCTCTACATCTCGGGTCGACAGGCAAGCTGATTGATACGTCGTCTGCCATCGCTCGATTCACCGCGCGATAAACATGGCCCCTATTATACTGTGAGGTAGCGCTGGATAATGGCATCCGACAGGTCAGGCATCCTACCCTCGCTGACTTTCCGGCCTCTGTCCAGAATGACGTAGCGATCCGCCACCTTCCTGGCGAAAGGCAGCTTCTGCTCAACGATGATGACCGTCAGTCCGAACTCCTGGTTCAGCCGTCGAATGATCGTGGCGATATCGGCCACCAGATTCGGCTGTATACCCTCCGTCGGTTCATCAAGAATCAACAGCTTCGGATCGATAACCAGCGCACGGCCGATGGCAAGCTGCTGTTGCTGGCCACCGGAAAGATCGCCGCCGCGCCGCCCGAGCATCTGCTTCAGCACCGGGAACAGTTCATAGATGAAGCCGGGGATACTGCGTGCACGGTCCTTTCTGGCGGAGAGGCCGATCTGCAGGTTCTCTTCCACGCTCAAGAGCGGGAAAATCTGGCGTCCCTGCGGAACGAGCCCTATTCCGGCCGGCGCACGGTACTCGATGGACTTACGGGAAATATCCTCTCCGGCAAATCGGATGCTGCCACTGTCGAGGCTCCGCATTCCCATGATGGTTTCCATCAGTGTCGTCTTGCCGACGCCGTTGCGCCCCATGACGACAGTGCACTGGCCTTCCGGCACATCAAGGTCGATATCCCACAGCGTGTGACTCTGCCCATAACTTTGGTTTACATCACGGAGTTCGAGCAGGTTACTTACTGTCGGTAATTCCGCTTCAGGCGCCAAGATACACCTCCCTTACTTTTGCATCCGATTGCACCTGATCCATACTGCCCTCTTTCAAAATGCTGCCCTGATGCAGCACGGTAACGGTCCTGGCAATACTGCGAATGAACTCCATATCGTGCTCGACCACCACCACGGTATGTCGGCCAGCGAGACGGTTCAGCAACTCCGCCGTCTTGTCCATTTCCTGATGCGTCATGCCAGCGACCGGCTCGTCTACCAATAGCATCTTCGGGTTCTGCATCAACAGCATGCCAATTTCCAGCCACTGCTTCTGACCATGGGAAAGCGTTCCCGCGAGTGCGAGTTGCAGGTCAGACAGCCCAATCAGGTTGATGACTTCGTCCAGCCGGGCCAGTTGCTCCGCACCGAGTCGACGGTTGAACAGTTTGGGAATGCTCCGCTGTCCGCCGAGGGCGAGCCACAGGTTCTCAAATACGGTAAGTGCCTCGAATACAGTTGGCTTCTGGAACTTGCGACCGATACCGGCGTTGGCAATTTCCGGCTCTTTCATGTTCAGCAGATTCATGGTCTGGCCGAACCAGACACTGCCCGAGTCGGGTTTGGTCTTACCCGTGATGATATCCATCATCGTCGTCTTGCCTGCGCCGTTCGGGCCGATGATGCAGCGGAGCTCCCCTTCCCTGATGTACAGGTTCAGATTGTTGATAGCCTTGAAGCCGTCGAAGCTGACTGAAACATCTTCCATATAGAGGATATAGCCCTTGCGGGTATCGAGGTTGCCTGCGCCCTGCGGTGCCAGGAAATCGAACACCCGGTCACGCTGTCGTATCGAACTGATCAGGCTCATGCCGTAGCCTCCCTGTGAAACTGTGCATCGGGCCCGATCGGCGGGCGCGGCTGCTTCTTCAGATGCTTGAACAGGCCGGCCATGCCCTGCGGCAGCACAATCGTCACGAACACAAACAGCCCGCCGAGTGCGAACAGCCAGACCTCCGGCATGACCCCGGTGAACCAGGTCTTGCTGAAGTTGACCAGCAAGGCACCGATGACCGCGCCGTACAGTGTCGCCCGGCCACCTATCGCGACCCAGACCACGATTTCGATGGAGTTCAATGGCGAGAACTCGCCGGGATTGATGATGCCCACCTGCGGTACATAGAGCGCGCCTGCCACACCTGCAATCATCGCCGATAGCACGAATACCACAAGCTGCACATGTTCGACTTTATAGCCACTGAAGCGCGTGCGATTCTCAGCATCGCGGACCGCGAGCATGACACGGCCGAAACGGGTTACCGTGATCCACTTGCACAGCAGGTAGCCTAGCGAGAGCGCTAACGCCGACGCGATGAACAAGCCGATCCGGGTGCTCTCCGACTGAAGATTGAAGCCGAGCAGGTCTTTGAAATCAGTAAGGCCATTATTGCCGCCAAAGCCCATTTCGTTACGAAAGAAGGCCAACATCAGGGCGTAGGTCAGTGCCTGCGTAATGATCGAGAGATAGACACCGGTGACCCGTGAGCGAAAGGCGAACCAGCCAAACACGAAGGCCAACGTGCCGGGCACCAGCAGAATCATCAGCGCTGCGAACCAGAACTGGTCGAAACCCTGCCAGAACCAGGGGAGTTCGCTCCAGTTCAGGAAGACCATGAAGTCGGGCAGTTCCGGATTGCCATACACGCCTCGATCACCGATCTGCCGCATGAGATACATGCCCATGGCATAGCCGCCAAGCCCGAAAAACGCGCCGTGCCCAAGGCTGAGGATGCCGAGATAGCCCCAGACGAAGTCGACCGCCACTGCGAGCAGCGCCAGCGTCAGGTATTTGCCCAGCAGGGTGACGGTGAAGGTTGCGACGTGGAAGGGATTATCCGCAGGCAAGAGCTGGTTGGCCATGGTCACCAGTAACGTTGCCCCGAACAGCACGCCCAGGAACCAGTTGGTGCCCGTATCGAATACAGCCTTTCTGTGTGTGCCGGCAAAACTCGCCGGGTTGAGCTCAGCCATCGACGGCTCTCCCTTTCTGCGGAAACAGGCCGCGCGGCCGCTTTTGTATGAACAGTATGATGAAGATGAGTACCAGTATCTTGGCGAGCACGGCGCCACTGAATGGCTCGAGGAACTTGTTGGCTACGCCAAGACTGAGTCCTGCCACGAGGGTTCCCCACAAATTGCCGACGCCACCAAACACGACCACCATGAACGAGTCGATGATATAGCTCTGCCCTAGATTGGGCCCGACATTGGTAAGTTGGCTCAAAGCAACACCGGCAATGCCGGCAATACCCGACCCAAGCCCGAAGGTGGTGCAGTCTACCCAGGCCGAACGTACGCCCATGGCCTGTGCCATCGATCGATTCTGTGACACCGCCCTTACCCGCAGCCCCAATGAAGTCTTCTTGAGCACCAGCAGCAGCGCGAAGAACACCATTAGAGAAAAGAAGATGATGAAGAGCCTGTTGTAGGTGATCGCGAAAATGGGATTGATCTGCCAGACGCCGTGCATCCAGTCCGGCGATTCTACCGCCCTGTTGAGCGGCGAGAATATGGAGCGCACGGCCTGCTGTAATATGAGACTCACACCGAAAGTGGCCAGCAGGGTTTCCAGTGGTCGACCGTAAAGGAAGCGAATAACGCCTCGCTCGATGAGCATGCCCACCACGCCTGAAACTACAAATGCGCACGGAATGGATAGCAGCAGTGCCAGGCCTGTCTGCTGCGGCATCAGCTGCTGAATGACGAAAGTGGTATAGGCGCCAAGCATGATGAGTTCGCCATGGGCCATGTTGATTACACCCATGACGCCGAAGGTCACCGCCAGACCAATCGCCGCCAGAACAAGCACTGACCCAAGGCTCAGCCCAAAAAACAGGTTTTCGACCTTGGCATAGAACTCGGTTTTTTCGGCCACCTTCTTGATACCGTCCCGGACCGATCGCAGCAGCAATTTTTCCTGCTCATTCAGCGCTCTCGCTTCAGACGCCTGTGCGAGCTCTTGCTGAACGCTGCGAAACTCATTGACCACCGCAGGCTGCAAACTGTTCTGAAGACTCTGCGCAGCTTCAAGCTGATCGCCTGTCTCGCCATTCTGCAGACGGTACAGATGCAAGGCCTGTTGCATCAGCGACTTCACTTCAGCGTTGGCTTCATCGGCAAAGGCGGTCTGAATCAACTCGATAATATCTTCATCCAGTTGATCGAAAACCTGATTGACAGCCATCAGACGCCTGTCAACATCCTTATGCTGCAGATTGCGGGTCGCGATAAGGGTTCGTATTTGCCGACGCATCGCGTTGTTGGTCGCGACACGACGGAAATCACTTTTGCTGACGACCTCAGGTTCGGCAAGACCGGCGGAATCGTGCGCCATAACCAGCTTGCGAACCTCGACGCCGCCGGGAACAGTATTGCCGAACACAGCAAGGCTGTTATCGTTCCGGCTGCGGTACAGGTCACTGGTGAGCAGGGCTGCGAGGAGTTCGTCAGCTACGTCGGACTCGCTATTCTTCAACAGGGGCAAGGCCTGCCTTACATCCACCAGCTTCGATGACTGCAGCTTGACGACCGCCTGATCGAGCTTCTCATCCGCCAGCACATGAGGGCTCACGGTCAACAGCGCGAGCAGCATGATCTGTAGCAAGGCCAGGCAGTGCAGCAGACTCGACTGCTTCCCGCGCTTGTTCATATTCATATGGGACCTTTAATTGTCATAGACAAAAAAAATCACCCGGATTTGAGCGCCCGGATGATTTTCAGTTGGCGCAGTCAGTGATCAGAAGTTCTGGCCCGAACACTTGCCGGTCTTGACGTTATAGTTGCCGCAGGACATCGGCTTTCTCCAGTCGGCAATCAGGTCCTTGCTGTCTGGCAGGAAGTCCGACCAGGCGTCGCCTGCCACCAGACCAGAGGTCTCCCAAACGACCTGGAACTGACCATCGTCCTGGATTTCACCGATGAGCACGGGCTTGGTGATGTGATGGTTCGGCATCATGGCGGAATAGCCGCCCGTCAGGTTGGGGACGGCCACACCGACCATGGCGTCGATGACTGCATCGGTTTCAGTCGTTTGCGCTTTCTCGACAGCTTCTATCCACATGTTGAAGCCGATGTAATGGGCTTCCATCGGATCGTTGGTCACCCTGTCGGCATTCTTGATAAACTTCTGCCAGGATTCGATGAACTGCGTATTCACGTCGGATTCGACGCTCTGGAAATAGTTCCATGCCGCCAGATGTCCCACCAGCGGCTTAGTGTCGATACCTGAAAGCTCTTCTTCACCAACGGAGAATGCCACGACTGGTATATCTTCGGCGCTGATGCCCTGGTTACCGAGCTCTTTATAGAACGGCACGTTGGCATCACCGTTGATGGTCGAAACTACTGCGGTCTTCTTGCCAGTCTCGCCGAACTTCTTGATGTCGGAGACGATGCTCTGCCAGTCGGAATGACCGAAGGGCGTATAGTTGATCATGATGTCTTCGGCCTTGACGCCCTTGCCCTTGAGGTAGGCTTCCAGCACCTTGTTGGTGGTGCGCGGATAGACGTAGTCGGTACCGGCCAACACCCAGCGCTCGACCCCAAGATCGTTCATCAGGTAGTCCACTGCCGGAATGGCCTGCTGATTTGGCGCAGCGCCGGTATAGAAGACGTTGCGAGAAGACTCTTCACCCTCATACTGCACCGGATAGAACAGCAGGCTGTTGAGCTCTTCGAACACAGGCAGAACTGACTTGCGAGAAACGGACGTCCAGCAACCGAATACCGCTGCGACCTTCTCCTTGGAAATCAGGTCACGCGCCTTTTCAGCGAATAGCGGCCAGTCCGAAGCCGGATCGACGACTACGGCTTCAAGCTTCTTGCCCAGAACACCACCCTTCTTGTTCTGCTCATCGATGAGCATGAGCATGGTGTCTTTCAGCGTAGTTTCACTGATCGCCATCGTGCCCGACAGCGAATGCAGAATGCCTACCTTGATCGTCTCTTCCGCCAGCGCACCGCCAGCCATCAGCGAGGTCGTGAAAGCGAGTGTCAGTGGTGCGAAGAATCGTTGTGCCTTGTTCATGAAAATACCTGTGTGTTCTGAGTGGTCATTCCCCTGGCCTGCGGAGCACTTTATAAGTGTGCTTCTCTGGGTAGGGCTCTAACTTGGCATTCGTATCGGATAGCGCAGAAGGGGTTTTGCACAGAGCATGCCACTGCCGAAATTCCTGCTGCCAGCTGGTCGCTTGCTAGCGGATTCCCAGGTGGCAAGGGTCTCGCGCAGGTTCTACAATTTATGAGGCAGGTGCGAACTGCACCAGAATAGAACTTCGACAGATATGCTTAGACCTTGATGCACCGGGATAGTGCCCGAAGATCGCGCGCTTCATGCGAGGCGTATCAAATGCTGCCGCGTTCGCTGCCCGCACGGGGAAAATATAAATTATGTGGAAGACCTTAAACTCTGAAGACCGAATAATGTACCATTGCGCCGACATGGGAGAAGTATGTGTATGGTTTCGGCACAATTAGTGGGTGTAAGTTTAATAGATTATTTTGGGAACCGGATTCCAATTACCGATCTCGAGGGCGATATCGAATATCAGGAGCTGGCGAAGGACGACACCAGCCCAATGGCACCGTTCGGCATCACGCCGTTTGGCGATATCGTCAACAAGCCTGGCGCATCGATTGCGTCTGGAAAGTACGCAGCAGCCATGCTGGAAGCGCTTTACTCACTCCGAACAGACCTCGACCTGATCAGAAACTATCAGGAAATCTACTATGCCGTGCACGAGGCGCCGCTGGAAATCGCTGCGGTAAAGGACAAAACGTACAGGCTGTATAGCAATGGCAAACTGGTCGGCAACCTGACCTCGTCAGAACTGGCTGCTGAATACCAGAAACTGAGCAGGAACAATCGCAGCCTCATGAAGAAACATTTCACCCGCCTGAAATAGCGGGCTGTGAGCCGGCTTCGGGCTGCCGGGAACCGGAAGCCCGAAGCCGGAAACTGCATTCCTTCGACGACACCAATTAGAAAAATACTCATGAGCCAGAAAAACGGGTTTTCAGCCCAGCGCGAGGACAGAATCAGTTCACCCGTTACGGTCACAGTCTATTACTGGCATAGGATCGTCCTGTTTGGGCTGCTGGTAGTCTTCATTATCGGCGGTCTGGCCTATTGGGGTTTCACCCAGTTCAGCGCGACACCGAAGCCCGTCATTCCCGGCAGCAGCGCGGAACTCGCCATGGAACAGCCTGAAGAGACGGATGGCGGCACGGACCCGCTGAGCGAGTACGAGAAGGCTGCAGTCACACCGACGCCGGCTGATGCCCCGGTGTTCGACTCACGGGTCGAGCCGAGCGAGCCGGAAAGCGCCGCGGAAGCTGCGGCGCCAGCGCTTGCAGAAACAGCGGCGCCAGTCGCTGACACCTGGGACTCTGAAGAGGCCGCAGCTTCTGTCCCGCAGGACCGTCAAAATTTTGCAGAGGTCGAAGTGAGCGCGGAGTCAGCGCTGCTCGATGATGCAGCGGTCCTCGATGAAGCGGCCGACACCGACACCGACACCGTTTACGATACTTCTCCGATCGCCGGAGAAGACGACACGGTCGATGCCGTCGTTGCAGAAACGGATACCGGTGAACGCGGTCACGCCCCTAAAGCGACGCCCACAGAAGGTTTCGACAGCGCTCGAGGCAAGCCCACCAGGACCGAAATACTATCCGACGCGATTGCCAGAGCCAGCCTGGCCGCGGGCCTGCGAGATCGCGAACCCATCGGGATCTATGAAAATGCCGTGAGTCTGAATGGGAAGGATCTCATTACCGTCTATATGTTCACCCAGACTATCGGTTACGTTGGTGAGACACTGTTCCACAACTGGTATCTGAATGACAAACGGATTGCCCAGGTCACCATCAAACCGTGGATTTCGCCGATGCGCGCGTCATCCAGCAAGAAGATCATTCCTCCCATGATTGGTGACTGGCGCGTGGAAATCGTGGATGCCAATGACAAGAAGCTGGCCGTGACGACCTTCGAGGTCGTGGAATAGCCCGAAAACTACTGTTCGCGCCAGGCTTTATCGAAGGCCGTGAGCAGTGGTTCCGCGAAATACTGCAATGGGGTCGACTCGCCAGTGAGGATGTACACCTCAGCAGGCATGCCTGGCTTGACCGTCTCATCGCCCCAAAGCGGGTTCGCTTCATCATTCATCACAATTCTGGCTTCGAAATAGTACTGCCCGCTCTGCTCATCGAAGAGCGCATCGGCCGATACTGATTCCAGCGTTCCCGTCAGCTCCGGCATCTCGTGATGCCGATAGCCGGACAGCCGGGCGCGGGCCGTCTGGCGCCCTGAAACCTTATCAATATCCAGTGGCCGAATCCGGGCAGCGATGACGAGTTCGTCTTTCGCCGGCACAATTTCCATCAGCGTGTCGCCCGGACGAATCACCTCGCCAATATTGTTTATCGCGAGGTCGACCACAAGTCCATCAACCGGAGCCGTCAAACTGATCCGCTGCAACACGTTATTGCTCGCTGCGATTCGTTGGACCAACCCATCAATTTCATTTCGCACTTCTCGCAGTTCATTTGCAGCTTCGTAGCGATAGGCTTGCCTGGATTGTTCCCGCTCCAGCGTAATCTCGGACTGTCGTGTGCCGGCACCCGCTATTTCTGTTTTCAGGCTCGCAATTTTCCCACGCATCTGGGCCGCCTCTCGTTTCAGTTCGAGCGACCGAGCTTTGCCAGTCATACGCCGTTGCAACAGCATCTCCAGTGAGGCCAGCTCCTCTTCGATCAGGGCCAGTTGCTGCTCACCAGCATGCGCTTCGGCCTTCATTCCCTGAATCTGCTCTCCCAGCTGCAAGCTCTGCTGTTCCAGGATAGCCAGCGTGCCATCAAGGGTGCTCCGGTTGAGCTCGAACAAAATGACCGCCTCGTGCACCTTCGCCTGCAAACCAGGATCCGACTGTTCCAGCAGGTGATCAGGAAACACGGGGCGCTCCAGACCATGTTGTGCAGCCAACAATGCAGCCTCGCGAACCTGGAGCGCATTGAGTTGCTGGGAAAGGCGCAGGTACTCGGACTCAGCGAAGGTCTGATCCAGCGTCACCAGCACCTGACCGGCACTGACTTTTTCCCCTTCACGCACCAGGATCTGTTTGACGATGCCGCCTTCGAAGTGCTGGATACGCTTCCGCTCGGAGCCGACTTTGACCACACCTTCTGCGATAACGGCACTGTCCAGCGGCACGGAAGCAGCCCAGGTAACGAATCCACCGAAACCCAGTGTGGTAATCATCACACCACCAAGAACCAGGCCACGCAGGTTCTTGGCTGGTTCAATCGGACTTCGCTCATTCATCGCCTGACTCCCGCAGATTGACTACCGCTGCCGACTTGCGAATGATCACTGGGGCAGATCGACGCTGCGACTCAGGCTTGATCATGTCTGCCAGCAATGAGCTCGTAGGCCCGAAACGCTCGAGCCGTCCATTCGCCATCACTGCCAGGAAATCACAGCGGCTCAGATGGTGCACCTGGTGGCTTATAGTGATGACTGTGGTGCCACGACTTTTCAGCGTAGCAAGGGCAGCCTGAAATGCCTGCTGCCCTTCCGCATCCAGACTTGACGTAGGCTCATCCAGAACCACAAGCGCCGGCCGTCCGAACAGGGCTCGCGCGAAGCCTATCCGCTGCTTCTGCCCACCAGAAAGCGGCACTCCCGCAGGTCCTATCGGTGTGTCATAGCCCGCCTGAAGCGACAGTATCATCGCCTCGGCACCAGCGAGTCTGGCTGCCTCGATAATCTCTTCCGGCTCAGCGTCGGAAAATCGGGCAATATTCTGTGCCACGCTGCCGTCGAAAAGCTCTACGTCCTGCGGGAGATAGCCCATGAACTCAGCGAACTGATCTCTCAGTTGAGGTGACATTTCGGAACCGTCTATCCGCACCTCTCCTGAATTCGCGAAAGACACGCCGAGAATAAGTCTGACCAGCGAAGTCTTGCCGGCACCGCTCGGACCGATGATGCCCATAGAACTGCCTGCTGGCAGTGACAGCGTCACGTCAGTGAGCAGGGGTCTGACTGAAAGGCCATCAGGGGTAAGTGTCGTGGCAGACAGACTGGCCTGGGAGATCGATAGCTCGCCCCGGGGCCGCGGCAGCTTCATGCCAGGCGACTGTGAATCGGCTGTATGAAGAAAGGTCTTCAGGCTCTGGAGAGACTGTCTCGCGCTGACAAGCGTTCGCCAGCCTTGGATGGACTGCTCAATTGGTGCCAGAGCCCTGGCGATAATAATCGAGGCAGCGATCATGACGCCAGCGCTGGTGATATGCTCCATGGTGAGCCACGCCCCCACAGCAAGCACCGCGATCTGCAGAAACTGTCGGACCACCTTCGCAAATGTGGACAAGCGCGCGTTACGTTCGGCGGCGACCGTAAGCGATGACAGCCCTGCGCCCTGCTTTAGCCGCCATATCCGTGCCAGGGCCGGTGCCATACCCATACCCAGGACCGCTTCACGATTGCGGGTGCTATGTTCCACGAAACCGGCAGCCTGTCCCAAGGCGACATTGCCCTGCCGGTACACAGTCCTCGAAATCATTTCGTTGATAACAGCCAGACCCAGCAGCAGCAGAGCGCCTGCCAGACCGAGATGCCCCAGTAGCGGGTGCAGGACATACACCAGCCCCAGGAAGAGCGGTATCCACGGGGCATCGAACAGTGCGAGCGTAAAAGGCGAGCTTATAAAAGCTCGTATTGTGTTGAGATCATGGACCGGTTGCGAAGAAGGGGAGAACCGCAGCGTCTCGGCAACGATAAGACGGCTCATGTCGTCATCGAAGCGATTGGCAATGCGCACCAGCAGACGCTGTCTGATCGAATCGATCAATCCAAGTGTCAGCAGCGCGAAAATCGCAACGCCGAAAAGAAAGGCCAACGTCTCCCGACTGCCTGACAACAGCACCCTGTCATACACCTGCAGCATGAACAGGGGCGCTGTCAACAACAGCACATTGACCACGAGGCTGAACGCGAATACCGGCAGCAGGCTTCGCCTAACGCGAGATAGTGCCCAACGCAGTTGCTCCGGCGACGTCTTTACAGTATTCACATCCATAGCCCGCTCTGCCCGAATCAGCCGGCCAGGAAGTCGTTGTCAGTGCCGTTGATGAGCACCTCGACCATCGCCGAACTGGTCGCCCCGTTGCCGTCGCTGACCACATAGCTGAACGACTCACGCGCCGTTTCACCTGCGCTCAATGAATCGAACTGGCCGGCCGGATCATAAGTGAAGCTGCCATCGGCATTGGCGACGAGCGTGCCAAGCAGTGAGCTGTCGTCGAAGGAGACAATCGACAATGTGTCGTTATCAGCATCGATATCGTTGTTCAACACACTGATACTCACAGCGGTTGCTTCGTCGGTCACGGCCTTGTCTGCCTTGGCGATGACCGCATCGTTGACACCAGTGACTTCGAGCTCGATCAGTGCAGTAGAAAAGCTACCGTTGCCGTCGGTGATCGTGTACTCAGCCGTGGTAATGACTTTCTCGCCCGCCTTTAGATAGTCGAACCCTGTCTCGGCACTGAAGCGCGCCCGTCCATCCGAATAGATCTGGAACAGACCGCCCTCGGAACCGGCTACAGTGATGCTCGTCCCCGACATAGGCACATCATTGACCGCAGAGACACGAATAACGGCATTCGCATCGGCATCCGTATCATTGCCCACCGGGCGACTGTCAGTGAGGATATTGAGCGCGAATCGGAAACTGCCTTCGTTAACCTGATAGAAGTCATCGACCGCGACCGGTTCATCATTTGCACCGGTCACGACAACGGAGACTGTACCAAACGCACTGCCGCCAGCACCGTCAGACACGGTGTAGAGGAGCTGCTCCGTGACCTGCTGACCTGCCGCGAGATAGTCGAAATCACCATCGGTGAAAAACTCGGCTGATCCGTCTGACTCCACTATCCAGTAGCCACCCTTGGTGCCCGCCACCATTTCACCGACCTTCGTGGCGCTACGAGCTACGGCGGACACAAACAGCGTGTCCCGATCAGCATCAGTATCGTTCAGCAGAATGTTCTGCAGCACAATCGAGGCCGTGTCCTCACCAATCGCACCACTATCGTTTCGTGCCTGCGGTGCCTGGTTTGCAAGACCGTTCACGGTCACCTGATATACAGCCGTGGAAGTATCACCATCCTGGTCTGCAATCGTGTAGCTTACTGTGGTCGTGGCTGTTTCGCCTGCCTGCAGGTAGACGAAGTCACCGTCGGCATCGAAGATTACTGAGCCATCGGCAGCAATGGTGAACAATCCGCCATTGGAACCAAGCGTCGCAACACCGACCTGCGCAGCACCACCTGCAACAGCAACCACTGTGGACGGGCCGTCACCGCGGGTATCATTCACCAGCGCATTCAACAAGGCCTGCTGATTGGCGCTCTCGAGCGCAGTCGCGCTGTCCGACACCGCCACTGGTATCTGATTGCCGGCGTCGTCTACGGTAACCGTCAAGGTGGCCGTGGAGGTCTGGCCGTCCTCATCACTTATGGTATAAGTCACGCTGGTCGTGGCGCTCTGGCCAGCTTCGAGATAGCCGAACTCCCCATTAGGATCGAAGCTGGTATTACCGTCGGCGTCAATGCTGAACAATCCACCGCTGGAGCCTGCGATGACTGCACCGACCAGACCAGCTTCACCGTTGACCTGAGTTACCACCGAAGGTGCATCGCCATCCTGATCGTTGGCCAGGACATCGATGTCCACTGCAGTTCGATCATCTGTCGTCACTGCATCATCATTGGCAACCAGGGTGACATTCCGGCCGATGACCTGCATCGTAACGTTGGCCGAAGAAGTCGCGCCACTGCCGTCGCGGACGGTGTAACTGATCTGCGTCAGCAAAACTTCGTCCTGATCCAGCTGCTCGAAACCAGTCTCGGCGCCCAGTCGAGCCCGACCATCGGCATACACTACAAACTCGCCGCCATTGGAGCCCGTGACCGTGAGGCTGGCGCCTGTCATGGCCTGTCCGTTGACTTCGGTAATACGCAGTGTGTCGTTGGTATCGGCATCGATGTCATTCTGCACGAGCCGGTTATCGGTGAAGATGTTGAGCGCGACGAAAAACTTGCCCTCGTCCACTTCATACAGGTCATCCTGAGCGACCGGTGCATCGTTGACGCCGGTTATGGTCACAGTCACGGCACTGAAATCTTCACCACCACGGCCATCGGCGATCTTGTACTGAAGGGTTTCAGTGACCTGTTCACCCTCGGCGAGAAAATCGAACTCGCCGTTGGTAAAGAATTCTGCCCGGCCATTGCTGTCCAGCACCCAATATCCACCCTGCCGGCCGGCAATTGCCTGTCCCACGTTCGCTGCCGATCCCGCCACTTCGGATACGACAAGCACGTCTCCGTCTATATCGGTGTCGTTTGCCAGCACGTTCTCGATGACGACGGAAGCCTCATCTTCGCTCACGAAGGCTGTATCGAGAGCAGCATCAGGGGCGGTTGAAGGGTCGCGACCTTCCACGGTTACGGTATAGGTGGCGGTACTAAGGTCGCCATCGGCATCACTGATGGTATAGCTGACGCTGGTGGTCGCTGTCTCGCCGGTATTCAGCGCTGCAAAGGCGCCAGCAGGATCGAAGGAAACAGACCCATCGGCGGTGATGACGAAAAGCCCCCCATTGGAGCCTGTAACACTTGCGCCGACGTTCAGGGTCTCGCCGTTCACCATGCTTACCGAGGAAGCGCCATCCCCCATCTGGTCGTTCAGCAAAGCATTGTCCAGCACCGTGAGGCCGTCTTCCTCCTGGACAGTGGCACTGTCGTCCACTGCAAGGGGCAGAGCATTTACCTGATTCACCGTTACGGCAACCGTGGCCTCTGAAGTGCCACCCTTGCCGTCACTGATGCTGTAGACAATGCTGTCTTCGCCTACAAAGTCTGTCGCTGGCGTATAGGTCAGGGTGCCGTCGGGATTGATGACTACAGTGCCGTTGTTCGCGCTGGCGCCAGTGACCACAAGCGCGTCGCCATCGGGATCAACATCGTTGGCAAGCACATCAATGGTGATTGATGTATTTTCGTCCGTGGTCGACGCATCGTCGCTCGCCAGAGGCGCAAGATTTTCAGGCGGCGGCGGTGGTGGGTTGAATGGGTCGATATCGCCATCGTCGAAGCGGAATTGTTCGACATCCAGGACCAGGTCCTGATCGCCGCTGGCCAGATGAGTCACTCTGAAACTGTTTGCGCCGGTCCTCTCGATCAAAAATTCGCTGCGGTTACCGGTGAATATCGCCACGTCGTAACCACCGTTTCCGTCGATGATATCGCTCCCCTGACCACCGAAGAGCATGTCGTCGCCTTGCTGGCCAAAGAGCGCGTCATCGCCATCACCGCCTGCAAGATAATCATCCCCGCGCCCCCCGAACAGGGCATCGTTGCCATCACCGCCTGCAAGGTCGTCATCGCCGTTGCCCCCTGAGATCAGGTCGTCGCCACTCCCCCCAACAACAGTGTCATCGCCGTTTCCACTGAAGATGATGTCATTACCGTCACCGCCATCTACGACGTCGTCACCCGAGCCCGAGAAGATCAGGTCGTTGCCGTCATCACCGTTTATGGTGTCACTTCTGGATGTGCCGATAATGAGATCGCTGTGATCACTGCCGTTGATGTCTGCCATGTTTGCTCCTGGATGCGCGGGATCTATGCCATTAGGCTTATTTTTTTAGTTAGCGCATCGTTATAAGGCATGCATCAAAGCTTTCAAAGTGTTTCAATTTGTTAACGTGATCCCGCTCTCCTTTTATTGTTTCTAGCAGAAATTTATGAGTGCGAAAGGCCAAGCTGGTCACATTTCCAGCGCAACCGGCGCCTGGAGCTCGACTGAGAGCCAAAATTTCGACGAGCGACTATTCAAATTAACAAAATTTCATAGCTCAACAGCAATCGTACCAGCAGAACTAACTATCGGTTTTATAAAGCAGTTGACTGTAATTTGAACGATGACTGAGGCACTATTCAGGTCATCAGGATGCCGAGTTCGATTCCGTTCTATCGACGGGTCAGGGCCAATCACAAGATGGAGTACCCAACATGACCCAGTTCACCCAGCAGTTCATGGATCGGCTTCGCAGTCAGTCGTGGCGAAGTGATGCCAGCGTCCTCACTTATGGAAACGGCCGCCACGAGCATCTCTGTAACCTGGTGCTCGGCCTCGAGAGCCAGACGATCACGCCCAGCGAGCTGATTATCTGTCACCTTTTGCCGGAGCCCTACAGCGGGCTTCCCGAAACCTCATTTCCAGTACGCCAAATTTATGTTGCAGCGGGTGAGCTGGATCTGCCTCTGGCAGCTGCAAGGAATGCAGCTGCTCGGGCGGCAAGTGCAAACAGCCTCGTATTTCTGGACATCGATTGCATCCCCTCCCCTCGTCTGGTTGAGGACTATATAGCCGCGCTAGCCCATTGGGACGGTCTGCTCGTGGGCGATGTGCGCTATTTACGTGAGGGTGGCAATGCCCCCGGCTGGACACCTCACACCTTGATGCTCGCGTCCGAGCTGCATAGCGAGCGCCGGCTTCCGCCCAAGGAGGGCATTGAACCCTGCGCCGACTATCGAGTCTTTTCATCGATGTCATTCGCTATCAGAAAGACGACTTTTCTGGAAACTGGCGGTTTCGATGAGCGCTATGACGGGTATGGCGCCGAGGACAGCGACTTCAGCCGAACCCTGTCCCAACGCGGTATCAGAATCGGGTGGTGTGCAGGCGCGACCGCGTTTCATCAATATCACCTGCAGCATCGTCCGCCCGTCCATAGACTGCATGCAATTTTAAGAAACAACGAAATCTATCGAGAGAAATGGGGGCAGAATACAATGGAGCACTGGCTTGCAGCCTTCGAAAAACTCGGCCTGATCACTCACGCAGACGACGGCTTCGCTGTTCTGAGAAATGTCACTGATGAGGATTTGCTGCTCACGCAGCAGACCCGCGGGCAAGCTTACGCGTCAACTCGAGCCTTCATGTCCCGATTCGGCCGATCCTCGAAAGCCGGCGGGCAAACAGAGGACGCGGCTCAGTGGGCCGTGACTGCGAGCGCCCCAACGGACTGACGCTCACCGGTCGCTGCTCATCGAGGCGCGGTCTGCTGCATTGCCCCCTCGGCAAAGATTCGTCTTGAGTCAGTATCTTGTTCTAATCTCTGTGCTAAGTTTCCACAGATTAGTCACTCTACGTGCCACCTCGACTCGAGATTTTACCCCATGGCCCATCACAGCCCGCTTGCGCTTATGCGCAGTCGCAAATTTCTGCCTTTCTTTCTTACTCAGGCGCTGGGCGCGTTCAACGACAACGTGTTCAAGAATGCCTTGCTACTCCTCCTGACTTTTTCCGCAGGCAGCAGCCTGGGCATGGACATCAATGTTCTGGTAAATCTTGCTGCTGGACTTTTTATACTGCCCTTTTTTCTGATTTCCCCCATGGCTGGCCAGATTGCGGATAAATACGAGAAATCGGCGATAATCCGTTGGGTGAAACTTGGCGAAGTCATCATCATGACTCTCGCAGCAGTAGCCTTGATCTATGACGCCTATGCCGCACTACTTTTGCTGCTGTTGGCAATGGGCACACAGTCAGCATTTTTCGGACCGGTCAAATACGCCATCATGCCGCAGCACCTGAACGATCGTGATCTCGTTGGTGGCAATGCGCTGGTCGAAATGGGTACCTTCCTCGCCATCCTGGCTGGAACAATCCTGGCGGGTGTGCTCTCCCCATTGAGCGAAGCGAGCACTTGGATAGCCATCACGGTTGTATTGCTGGCTGTCGCCGGATATGTAGCGAGTAGAGGCATCCCAGAAGCTGCAGCGAGCAATCCAGGGCTGAAGATCGACTGGAACCCGTTTACTCAGCTCGCCGAGATCTGGCGCCAGACGAGAGGGAACCAGGCTGTATTTCAGTCCATACTGGCCATTAGCTGGTTCTGGTTCCTCGGCGCCAGCTATCTCACGCAGTTCCCTAATTTCACAAAAGACGTGCTATCAGCTGGTGCCGGTGTGGTTACCTTGCTACTGGCAGTGTTCTCAGTCGGTATCGCCATTGGCTCCATGCTGTGCGAACGATTGTCCCACGGCCGTGTCGAACTTGGCATCGTGCCTATCGGCGCCCTTGGGCTCACAGTATTCGGGGCCGATCTGTATTTCGCCTCAGTAGCTCTGCAGTTGCCCCTTGCTCAAGCAGCGGGCCCCGAGCTTCTGCACACTATAAGCAGCCTGTGGGGCGTCGAAGGCAGCGGCCGGCTCCTGGTCGATCTCGGTTTCATAGGACTGAGCGGTGGCCTCTTCATCGTGCCGCTGTACGCGCTGATACAGCAGCGAAGTGCTGCTGAGCGACGGGCACAGGTAATCGCGGCCAACAATGTGCTCAATGCGTTATTTATGGTCGTCAGTGCCGTGTTCGCCATTGTCTGCCTAAGCGTCCTGGCGCTGTCCATCCCGACCTACTTTCTGGTTCTGGCCCTGATCAATCTGCTTGTCAGCATCTATGTCTTCAGACAGGTACCGGAGTTCGCTTTCCGCTTCATCATCTGGATCCTCGGCCATACCATTTATCGAGTCCGCACTGTCGGGCTGGACAATCTCCCTGAGGACGGACCGGCCTTGCTGGTCTGCAACCATGTCAGCTATGCCGATGCCGTCATCATCGGGGGCGCGATCTATCGGCCGGTGCGCTTTGTCATGGACAGAACAATTGCCGGTATGCCGGGTATGCGCTGGTTTTTCAGGATGGCGAAGACTATCCCGATCTGTTCGGAACGTGCTGATGCCGCGGTGTATCAGGCAGCTTTTGCTGAAATCCAGGCTTGCCTCGAAGCGGGCGAAGTCGTCTGTATCTTCCCCGAAGGCCGCCTGACAACCGACGGTGAAATCGCGCAGTTCCGTAAAGGCGTCGAGCGCATCGTTGCCACAACGCCTGTCCCAGTCGTACCCATGGCACTGCAGGGTTTATGGGGTTCCGTATTCAGTCATGCTGGTGGAACGGCGCTTACCAAACTGCCGCGCAGATTCTGGTCAAAAATAACGCTGGTTTTAGCTGCGCCTGAATCACCTGAAATGGCAACGGCGGAACGTCTGCAGGCCCGAGTCGAGGCGCTGAGAGGAGACCTCAAGTGAAGGCATGGCAGAAGCGTAATGGGCCGGTAATCCTGCAGCGGGGGTGGGCTCTGTAAAGTGCGCCGCATGATTGCATTCAAACTCTTCGTCAGCACTAGCCTGTTCCTGCTGCTCCTGTTGGCCGGCCCGCTATTCATGGCCGCTTGCAGCAACACCAAGACGGTCAGGAGCTGGCACCAGACAGACCGCTCGAGCGCTGGCATAGCCCCATCACCAGCAGAGGCCCCTGAGGCTATCGTTCAGGTCTATGGCGCTCGGGCCTATAGCTGGCGAGGTCATTTCGCCGTGCACACCTGGATAGCGACCAAAGCCGCCGATGCACCTGACTACAGCGTGCACGAAGTCGTAGGTTGGGGTCGTGACAAGATCAGGTCCAGAACGGGCAAGCCGGATCACGCCTGGTACGGTAATAAACCCGCCTTACTGGCCGATATCAGAGGCGAGCGGGCTGCAGAGATGATTCCGCAGATCAATCAGGCTATCAAAGCCTATCCATATCCACACCGCTACCAGGCCTGGCCTGGACCGAACAGCAATACGTTCGTGGCCTGGGTGATTCGACAGGTGCCGGATTTGCGTGTTGCACTGCCAAATATTGCTATCGGTAAGGATTATCTTGGTGATGGCGTGATAGCCAGCACACCTACGGGTACAGGTTATCAATTCTCGCTTTGGGGCTGGTTCGGCATTCTAGCAAGCATGCGCGAGGGCCTGGAGCTCAACGTTCTCGGGCTCTCTATCGGGGTGGACCCGATGGCACTGGCGGTCAAACTACCTGGTGTGGGGCAGCTGGGATGGCGTGATCCGTGGATGGATGCCAAACCAGTGCAGACTGCCGAAGCCTCAGTACTGCCAGTCGAGCCAAGCGAAATGGCCGGCCTTGCAGAGGCGGCGGGCGCCGCCACGCCGCCCCGGGAAAACTAGGTGCGCTTCAGCGCTCCCAGATAACCTTCTCCCCTGAGTTGCAGATCTGCTCCATCAACTTCGTATAGCGATCTTCGACTTTGTTGCGCTTGATCTTCAGCGTGGGCGTCACCATTCCGCTTTCCGGCAACCAATCGTCCTTCGAGATGATAACGCCGCAGAGCTTCTCATGGTTCAGCAACTGCCGGTTCACCTGATCGATGTGGCTTTCGATACTGGTCTTCAGTTCCTCCTTGGGAATCTGTCGCGCCTGTTCGGTTAGTGTCACGATAGCCACTGGCTGATTCAGGCCGGATCCTGCGAGACAGATCTGCTCGAACTCTTTCATCGAAGCGATCTTGGCTTCTATCGGTGCAGGTGCGACATATTCGCCCTTCTCGGTCTTGAACAGTTCCTTGATCCGTCCTGTAATCCGCAGGTAGCCTTCCTGATCGATCTCGCCAAGATCGCCTGAGTGGTAGTAGCCTTCGGCGTCGATGGCCTCAGCGGTCTTCTCTGGCTCTCGGTAATAGCCTGTCATCAACGTTGGTGACTTGAACAGTACTTCGCCCTGCTCACTCAGCTTGAAGCCGCTGTCAGGCATGGCCTGCCCCACTGTTCCAGGCTTGCTCTTGCCGCGGCGGGCGATAAAGCCGTAGGCGAAGTTTTCGGTCATGCCGTAGCCTTCCAATATTTCTATGCCCAGTGCCCGATACCAGGCCAACAGCGAGGGAGCGATTGGCGCCGCCCCTGAAATAACGTAGCGGGCTTCTGCGAGCCCCAGCGCCTTGCGCAATTTGGCAGCGACAATGTTCTTCAGAACCGGGATCTTCATCAGGAAGTCGAGCTTCTTCTGCGGCATCTTCTCCAGTATGCCGCCCTGGAACTTCTTCCAGAGTCTCGGTACAGAGAAGAATATTGTCGGCTGAACTGAAACCAGATCACGCTGGAAGGTGTCCAGCGACTGGGTGAAACTCACTCGCATTCCGCAGTAAAGGCTTGTGGTCGCCAAGAGGAGTCGCTCTGCGACGTGAGCGAGCGGAAGGAATGAGAAGCCCTTGTCATCGGGCCCCAGGTCGAATATTTCCATCGCCCGTGAGCCGACGAGTCGAGTGCCACCAAAAACGTGCACGGCGCCCTTTGGATTGCCCGTCGTTCCTGAGGTGTACACGATAGTCCAGATATCATCATCCGCTGGAACAGGGCTGTCGCCGAACGGCTCATTCTGCGCGATCAGGTCCTTGCTATGGTGCTGGACCTCACCCTCCTTGGGGAAATCGCCATCGGAACCCAGGAAGTCGAAGCCTATAGTGATCAGGTCTGCGGGAATGCCCGTCTTCAGGCGCTGCCATACCGGCTTGTCCAGCTTGCCCACAAAGATGCCCTTCGACTCTGAATGTTCGAGTACATAGCGCAAGGTTTCCGGCGTCTGGTCGAAATACAGCGGCACGCTTACAAAGCCGCCAAGCTGCAGGGCAATATCGGTCTTGATCCATTCGGCGCAGTTTTTCGACAGGATGGCGATCCTGTCTCCGCGTTTGAAGCCCATGTCAAACAGCGCAGTGACCAGCCTTCGGGCATGATTGCCGACATCCCCCCAGGTGTATTCGTTCCAGCTGCCGTCGATGGGTTGACGCAGATAGACGCGGTCCTCCGCAGTCTCCTCCCAGTGGTAGAACATTTCGATGGGTGTCTTATTACGGGCGATATCGGCAAGGTTCATGTGTGTATGCGCTCCAACAGCTGCTTATTGTAATTTTGCAGGGAGATACTACCGGCTCCATACCTCACCCCACAAGACGCGCGGAAAGAATGCTCGGCTGCCAAGCCTGCAGCCCGTCGTCCTGCTCAAATTCCGACCGATTTCACGATCATGCGGCTAGAAAGGCTGTATACTGCTGCGCGTCCATGGATGGAGACTCCCCTTTTGCTACGCCCAAAAAATCACGCGCTCGCCTATTACTGCGTCGCGCTACTGTTATCGCTCGCCACGCTGGCCGAATTCCTGCATTTCAATTATCTCGGGAAGCTCGAAAGCGGTGCCTATGACCTCTCGCTGAAACATCGACTGTTTTATGCCCCAGCCGATCCCGACATCGTCATCGTCGACATCGACGAAAGGTCCCTGGCTGCAATGGGTGAAGAATACGGCCGTTGGCCTTGGCCACGTGCGGTATTGGCGGAGTTCGTCGAAGGACTGCAGGCGCAGGCGCCCGCCGCAGTGGTTTTCGATATCCTGTTCTCCGAACCTGACATCTATAACCCTGAGTCCGACGCTTACCTCAATTCAGTTGCGGAGAGCTACGACAACGTCTTCTTTCCGTTCATCCGGCTGCCGGCGCACAACGACGCGCTCAGCGAACTGCGCCCGTCAATGATCCCGGGCTTTCAGCGACTCGACCATCTGCCGAGTTCAGACGCACCCCTGGCCGCCATACTCCCCTTCCTGAACGCAGCAGTGACTGCCGGTAGAACTGGCACCAATACCATCCAACCTGATGACGATGGCATCGTGCGCAGCTACGAACTTTACGAGATACACGATGGCTGGTTGATTCCGTCGCTACCGATGTCGCTGGCCAAACAGCTGAACGAAGCGACGCCCCAGGCACAGTCACTGCTCATAAACTGGCGTGGTGATGTAGGTGCCTATGAGTCGGTCAGTTTTGTCGATGTATTCGAGGACTTTCTCCAGCGTGAACCATCACGGCCAGGTGATGAGTTCAACGACAAGATCATCATCATCGGCTCAACGGCCCCCAGTCTGCACGACCTGAAGCCGACACCGATCGCACGCTCGCATCCTGGCGTGGAGATTCTGGCCACCGGCATCGACAACGCGATCAACAGGGACTTCATCCGCACCTTCCAGGCGCCATGGGTGCCGCTGGCGATCGCGCTGCTGATCATCTGGATCACCGCCATTGCATTTGCGCGTCAGGTACCAGTGGCGGTCATCGATGGTCTGTATGGCGCCAGCCAGGGTGGACTGCTGGTTCTGGGCTTCGCCAGTATCAACGTGTCGAATTTCTATCTCGACCTGTCTGCGCCGGTCTTCTTCGGTCTTGCCTATTTTGCCGCCGCCAGAGGCTATCAGATCTACAGCACCAGATCCGATTCCAGGCGGATCTGGCAGAAACGCTTCGAGAGTCCAGGTCCCGTGGCTATCGGTGTACTGCACTTTCCTTCAAGAACAGACGCGAAGCAGCTGAAACGGCAGACACTCGCACGCATCAGGAAGATGTTCAGGTCCGTCTATATCGAGAAGGTACCGGTGGAAAATAGCGGCCTGAAGATCACCTTTGGCGAAACCTATTTCGTTTTCAATCTGTTCGAAGAGCGTCCTGAGCTCTTTTCCACAACCGGCCTGAAGGATCTTCTGCAGAAGACGGGTAGCGGCTCAGTGTCATCCGAAGGGCTCTTCGTAGCGTCCAGCGTCATGCATTTCGAGTCCGACCGTGCCACCAACGAACAGCTCTGGAAATCGCATGCGTTCACACTTCTTCAATCAACCACCAACACAGGGATTTGTCGTGAATACACCCCGTCGAACTAGCGCCGCGCTATTGGCAACCGTTCTCTTATGCGCACCCGTCACCGTCTTCGCCCGCGAGGCGAGCGTGGGCAAACCTTCGGTTCTTTATGCAGAACCATTCAAGGATGCAGTAGTCCTGCAGAAGCTGAGCGCAGCCACGACTGTCAAGATTCTCCAGCGCAAGGGTGGCTGGTCTAAAGTACAGCATCAGCAGAACGAAGGTTGGGTCAGGACACTCGATTTGCGGCTTGGCAAGGCTGCAGAAGGCTCCGTCGTGGCGGATACCTTCGGGCTGGCTACTGGCCGTTCGGGTAGCGGCAACGTGGTGGCTACCACCGGTATTCGTGGCCTGGATGAAGAAGACCTCAAGAGTGCCAACTTCAATGCAGAACAGATATCGCTAGCGGAAAGCTTCCGCATCGATGCACCAGTCGCTGAGAGTTCCGCGGCCAGTGCGGGGCTGCAAACGCATAGCGTCCAGTACTTTGATGCTGAGACCGAAACTACAGGCACCAGCAACAGGCACGACCGATGAATCGCAGAACAATTACCGGCTTACTCGCAACCGTCAGCGTTTCACTCCTGACTGCGCCCACCCTTGCCTTCGATCTCGGCGGCCTTGCAGGCGACATTCTCAACAAGGCCACTTCCTCCACCACTCAGCCGGCCAACGAGCCGGTGAGCGACCTGTCCCGCGGCATCGAGGTGCTATCGATACTGACCACTGACGTCGCCGAGGATGAGGAAGTTGCGATCGGCCGAGAAATTGCCGGACGCCTACTGGGTGCTGCACCACTGGTTTCGGATGCCGATCTCCAGCGCTACGTCAACCGGATTGGTAAATGGGTCGCGCTGCAGTCCGAGAGGCCGGGTCTTGAATGGACATTTGGCGTTATCGAGTCCGACTCCATAAATGCTTTCGCCAGCCCCGGCGGTTACATCTTCATAACCAAAGGTCTCTACGCACTGCTGAACAACGAGTCGGAACTTGCTGGTGTACTTGGCCATGAAATTGGTCATGTGATCAGACGTCATCACCTGGAACTGCTCAATCAGTCAAAGCTCATCGATACCGGATCGAAGATACTCAGTGACAAGGTTCGCGACCGCACGCAGGTGGTAGACAACCTGATTGGCAACGGTGCCGAGATACTTGCGCGAGGTCTCGACAAGGATGCCGAGTACGAAGCTGACCTGATCGGCGTCGTCCTGGCTTCGCGGGCCGGCTATGACGCCTATGGGCTCCCCGTGGTGCTGCAGGAAATCGGCCACAGTTCGAAGGGGCATGAAGGAGGCGGTCTGATGTACAAGACCCACCCGCTACCTGACGACCGATTGGCTCAGCTTGACGAATTCGCCCCGCGCTTCCCTGATCAGGGCCAGCTTACTGGTACAGGACTCTATCAGCTGAAGAAGCGCTGAATACAACCCAAGCCGCCAATGAGGGCCTACTGAAGTAGGCCTTTCAGACAAGAACCAAACTCGCTCTAGCCGCCGTATATCCAGCTGTATGGACAAGCAGGAGGTGGCGGTTTGGGCAACTCAGAAACAAGTGCAACAAACAGGGACAACTGGATAATTCACAGAACCGGCGGACCTGTTCTGGCTACTGCAGTGCATGCGGGCCATACGATCCGCGAGGAGCTGCAACCCTACCTTGCTGCCGACGATGCCGAATTGCGCCGCGAAGAGGATCCACTAACGGATATTTGGGCCTCAGCGGCGCCTGATCACATGCTCTGCCGCACATCGCGCTTCGAGGTCGATCTCAACCGCTCGCGTGATATGGCACTGGCGACCAAGCCAGAAAACACCTGGGGCAAAAGAATCTGGCGCGAAAGCCCCCCGCAGGAGATGATCGAACGCTCCCTGGCGCAACATGACCGCTTCTACGCGCTCATGCGGAACTGGATCGAAGACCTCATTCGCCTACACGGCAAGATCCTGCTGCTGGATATTCATTCCTACAACCATCGCCGAGACGGCCCTTATGCGCCGGCAGCCTCACTTGCAAGCAACCCCGACATCGACCTTGGGCTTACCGAATTGAACCATGACCGCTTCGGCTCGCTAGTAGGCGTATTCAGCGAAACGCTCAGTCAGGTGCCTTGCCAGGGGCGTAATCCCGATGTCCGCGGCAATGTCCGTTATCCCGACGGTGGCAATTGGCCGGAATGGGTGTTCGCCGAGTTTGGCGACGATGTCTGCACGATTACCCTGGAATACAAAAAGTTCTACATGGATGAGTGGAGCGGTCATGCTTATCTGCCTGTGGTGGAAGACCTGCGCGTCGGTATTTCTCAGGCCATCGAGGCAGCAACACAGGAGTTGAAGCGATGTCGCTGACAGCCGATCTGAAAAGTGGAAAAAAAGTCGGGCATCTCAAGCCCCTCCCGCCTGTTGCAGCCGAAGTGGATCGCGAGCTCGTCGGCATAGACGACAAGGTAGACTGGTTGTATTACCTGTCGCCATTGCATAACGACGAAATCTGGGAGCGCTTTCAGGAAACTGGTTACAAGGAAGAGCCAAAGCTCGAATACGTCGCCGTTCCGGAGAACTACAAACATCTTCGCAAGGCGCTGCGTGAGCTGCGAGTGGATGACATCGAACATCCTGCCGTTCACGCCCTTCTTCTTGAGAAACAGAAAGAGCTGGAACTGCAATGCGAGCTTGTGCTCCTGCGCGATACGGAAGGTTTCGCAGCAGTATCCGTCGACCTGTTTGGCGGTACGGACCGAGCGCTTCTCCACACAGCCGAGCGAATCCTGAACTCGGTGGAGGATGAGGATCAGACTCAGGACAGCGCCGGCTGCGATGAAGTCGCTGCCGCTGCGGAGCAACACCTGGCCTATTACAGACAGAAAGCGCCTGACCTGGCCGCCAGGGTCATTATCCAGCCGGATCTGAACTCGATGATGATGGTTCACCGTGGCAACCTGGAAATCGCCCGCAGCGTTCATCTGTCGCCGGAGCGAATTGAGGCGCTGATGGCTCATGAAATCGGCGCGCATGTGGTCACTCGTTACAACGGGCACCACCAGGTTATCAAGCAACTGGAAGTAGGTCTGGCCCACTATGACGCCTTGCAGGAAGGTCTTGGAACGCTGGCGGAGTACCTCGCTGGCTATCTGCCTCCCAGGCGTCTACGTACTATTGCTGCACGTGTCGTTGCGAGCGACCTCGTCGTACAACGCAAAACGATCGTGGATATCTTCGAAGTTCTTCACGAAGAGCACGGCATTCCGGCAGAGGATGCGTTCGACATTGCGGTGAGGGCTCGCCGCGGGGGTGGTTTGACCAAAGACTCGGTCTATCTCCACGGACTGCAGAACCTGATCGAATATCTTGCCGATGGTGGCAGCCTCGAATTCTTGTACCTCGGAAAATTTGCTCTTCAACAGCGCTTCATATTGCAGGAGCTTGTGGACGACGGCTTCGTCGCCATGCCGCGCCTTCTGCCGCGTCACCTGGAATGTCCCAGCTGTTTGGAGAGATTGGAACGTGTTCGCAGCCTCAGCGTGGAATCGCTATTTCAAGGAAGACCGGAATCATGAAAATTGCTTTTATTATCAATGATATCTGTACAGAAAAAGACAACTACACAACGATCAGACTGGCTAGGAGAGCGATCGGTCTGGGCCATGAAGTCGTGCTCGTGGGCATCGGTAACCTCATCTACGAATCGAATGAATCACTTGCGGCAATGGTCACTCGGCCGAGCAGAAAGGACTATGAAGACGATAGCGATCTTCTGGCGGATCTGCAGTCAAACGAGGTGCCGAAAACCCGTTGCAACCTGAGCGAGATGGACGTGGTACTGCTGCGTTTCGATCCCGCTGACGAAATCTACACGCGGCCGTGGGCACCGCCATCGGCTCTATTGTTCGCGCAGTTGCTGGCCAACCAGGGCATCATCGTACTCAATGATCCCACCCACCTGACCGATGCTTCGAACAAGACCTATTTCCAGACATATCCGGAGCTTGTCCGACCGAAAACCGCGATCGTTCATGATGCGGCGGAAATCAAGAATGTGGTTGAGCGCTTTGGCGGCAAGGCTGTTATAAAGCCGCTGCAGGGTTCGGGCGGTCAAGGCGTATTCATCATCAACGAGGAGTCAGGGTCGAATCTGAACCAGATGATCGAAGCCAGTCTGCGCGATGGCTACGTTATCGTTCAGGAGTACCTCCCACTGGCTGCAGATGGGGATCTGCGTCTGTTGACGCTCAATGGCAAACCCTTGCAGGTCGATGGCGTTTATGCCTGCTTCAAACGCTACAACGATTCGGGCGATGGCCGGTCTAACATTACGGCTGGTGGCAAGATAAAGATGGCCGAACCTGATAATGATGCACTGCGTCTGGCGGAGGCGGTCGGGCCGAAGCTCGTTCGCGATGGCATGTACTTCACTGGACTGGATATCGTCGGCAACAAGATGATGGAGATCAACGTGGATAGCCCAGGTGGGATTTCCATGGCCGAAGACCTGACCGGCAAGGACTTCTCGGGCGCGATAATCGCTGACCTCGAGCGCAAGGTCCGTCTGAAGCGCTATTACGGCGGCAAGCTCAGTGTTACCGAGCTTGCTGTCATGTAGGTCTCAGTCGAACTAGACGTAGCCTGCCTTCTTGAGCATGGCATAGGCCTGGTTCAGACGCTTCGACTCCTCCTCGGCTTTCAGCCTTACTTCCGGGGCAGCACTGGCCACCTTGTCGGGGTGGCACTGCTTCATCTTCTGACGATAGCGCTTTCGAACTGCGGCTTTATCAGCCTCGGGGCCAAGGTCAAGCACCCTGAGGCAGGCCGAGATCGAATCTGGCGCCGCACGGTCGGCTCGCGCGTTCTCGGATTCCGCCTTCCCGTTCCTGGTCGCCTTGTACACGAAGATCTGACCATACTGGTCGATTTCCATTCTGAACGGCTCGCGGCAACTGCCGCATCGACCGATGCCCGCCTGGGCAGGTAGCCGAATCCTCATCTTGCGCTCGCAGCTTGGGCACCAGACGATCTTCTCCTGTTGTGATTGCGCCGCTGACTCGTTACCCCGATTTGTTGGGCCTTGCGCCGCATGGCGGGTACGTGCGCCTGCAGTTCGATCAAAGCGCCCGCGCTCGAACCCGGCCCCTCGCGATGGCGTAATGCCGAGTATGAGCAGCCATAACAGATTGAGTCCGGGCAGTATGACCAGTACAGATAGCCAGGCCGGCCATCCGGTATCTCGACTCCGTTTGGCCATGACTGCGAGAAAGGGATACAGCAGTATGAGATAGACCGGCAGCGAGGCGCTACTGAGGAGCCCATTGGCCCAGAGCAAGGCAGCGGCAGCCAGAAGGCCGGCCATGGCGGCCCAGTACGCGGACCGGCCCAGTCGGCCGTGGAAGGATAAATACAGCGAAACGATATCCATGCTCAGGTCATGCTCACATCAAGAGAAGGTCATTGATGGAGCATTGTACGCTGGCTGGGCGGCTCTGGCTGCGATCTGTGTGAATTTCAGCGGCTAAACGGATAAACCTGGCCGTCAGGCGACAGCGCCTGCAGGGTACCATCACGCCAGCTCAGCCTACGCGTACTGAACACATCACCGGTATTACTATCGCACACCTGATCAGCGCTTCGAACGATGAAGGTAGAAATCACGCCATTGCTGTCATTGTACTGCCAGGTACCTTGCAGCAGAACATCTGTCATTTGGCCATCCACCGAGCAGCGTCTGGTCACCAGCAAATTATCGTCGCTGACGAAACTGACCAGGATCGGACTCTCGAGACCGTTTTCTGCTGTGGCCTCCAATACCCAGAGGCCGGAAGGCGACGCTGGATCGTAGGGTCGAGTGTCCGGCGTGACCGGGTCGCCATCAGCACCAGGATCGATTGTGTCCTGCAAGCGCGCGAGTTGTGACTCGAGATGGCTGATAGCGTCGATGACCGGAATGAGACCAATTCGGGTAATCGTCAGTCCAGCGTTCGGCAATAGCTGCGTCACCGCTGTGGAGGCGGCAAAATCCGCTATGGTCTGCGCGAAAATGACCTGGGTCGCATTCAGCTTGGCCTGCTCGGAAATCGTAATGCCATTCTCCGGATTACCGTCGACATCGAGCGACTGCAGTAGGCGGATGATATTGGTCACCTCATCATTGATGCGCTCTTCTGTGGACATATCCAGCGGCGTGACGATGGGTGCAGCAGCCACTGCGGGCAGCGCCAGATCACCGATGGCAAAGGTCACCCGTTCTCCGGGCAGATAGCTGAACTCGCCCTTCGCATTTGTCACGGCCACACGGGACGCCGTGCGGTAGTCAATATTGGCTACCGGACTGTCGAGGAAGACCCCCGTTAACACCTGTGGCTCATCAGACGAAGGCGTCTGCCCCGCTCCACCACGGTCCGGCTGTCCCACTACAGGATCAGTGGCTTGCGCTGGACTACCGGAGTCACCGCTACTGCAGGCAAGCAGTGTAAGACCGAGCGAACAGACAAAAGCAAGATTGAGCTTGGTAGACATACAGGCATCCGTGACATGTGTATTCTTCGAATGTCCGTATTAAGCCATATCGGAAAATGCCGAACTGTGAACTGGCACACGCTAGCGTCCCGTCCGGGTCGCCCGGATCAGGCGCTACAGCTGCTGCTTGAAAGGTTTCAAGGCCACTTCGCCAGCTCGCTGCCAGAGCGACCGGCGTTTCCACCTGGTGAAATCGATAGGCTCACAGCATTGGACATCATCATCGAAATCGGCATTCAGACGGGCCGCAACTGCTGCGGAATCCACCACCATGCTGATCTCTTCATCCTTCTTCATCGAACGCTGGTTGAAGTTTGCCGAGCCGATACAGACCAGCTCGCCATCAACGATGATCAGCTTGGTATGGAGCATGGTCTTCTGATAGAGCAGCAGGGTCACACCGGCTTCCAGCAGTTGTTTGAAGCCATCTTCACCACCGAGTTGCGACACCCGCTGGTCGGTATGCCGGCCAGGCAGCATGACCGTTATGGAAACGCCACGGGCTACAGTCGCCGCCATAAGATCGATCAGCACGGGATCAGGCACGAAATAGGCGGTGGCAATCCGCACTTCGCTATGTGCGCCGAACAACAGTGCCTGAATGAGGGTTGCAACGTCTGACCAGCCGAGTGTCGAGCTGGACTTCAGCACCTGAATCGGCACATTGCTAAAAATGTTGCTACCCGGTTGCCGCACCTTGTCAGGCACCGAGACTGGGTGGAGAAGATCCGGCTCGACGAGACGACCCTCATCCACCCAGTTGCCCAGGAAAGCTGCATGCATACCTTCCAGACAGGGACCGGTGAGCTGAAAGTGCGTGTCGCGCCACTGATCGGGATTTTCAGCATTGCCCTCCCACTGGGACGCTATGCCGACCCCACCCGTGAACCCGATACACTGGTCCACCAGGAGAATCTTGCGATGGGTTCTGTGGTCGCTTCGCCACATTTTCCAGGTAGCCATCGGGCGAAACCAGCGAAGGATTACGCCGGCGTCCCGCATGTTGTCCAGCAGCTCGTCATTCATGGTAGCCGCGCCGTAGCTGTCGAGCAGCACACGCACGCAGAGCCCCTCCCGCGCCTTTTGAGCCAAGGCCTCGGCGAATTCGATGGCGATATCACCCGTCCAGTACACGAAAGTGAGAAACTCGATTCGCTCCTGCGCCGCGCGGATGGCCTCGAGCATGGCCGGAAAGATCTCACAGCCATTTCTCAGTATGCGTAGCGTGTTCCCGGTGGTGAAGGTGACGCCGAGCGCATGCTCGAGCACGGCTCGCTTATCAGGAATATCAGTAGAATCGGTCATCAGCTCTCCAGTAGCAGCGTTGCTGCTATCCGACTTCGTGTAGCTATCAGAATCAAAAGTCATAGGTGAAGCATAAACGCTAAGACTCGGGACCGCGACCGTCTCTTGAAATGGTCGACAGATTTCGAGGTGCGGTAGGCGGGCTACCGAGCTTCAGAATCATCTGCAGCCTGGCAATGCCCGGCAAGTTCGCCAGCAGGATCTTGATCGTTGCCAACATTGGCGTAGCCATCAAGGCGCCTGGGACACCCCAGAGCCAACTCCATATGATGACCCCGAGAAACACCGATACGGGGTTCAAACGCAGACTGTGCCCAACTGCCGTAGGCGTAATGAACTGGCCTTCGAGCGTGGTCAGGATCAGAAAGATCCCCGGCACCGCCAAGGCATCGGCCATTACAGGAAATTCGGTGAGTCCCACCATAGTCAGCAGTGCGGCTGTCGCCATGGCGCCGATATAAGGTACGAAGTTGAGCATTCCGGCCAGAGCACCCCAAAACAGCGGATTTGGCACCTCGAGCAGGAATAGATACCCCGCTGTCAGCAGACCAAGACAGGTGTTGATAATGGTGACCATGCCCAGGTAGCGGGAAATGTCGCGCTGTATTTTGGTCGCAATATAGACGGTCTGCCGCTTACCACGCCAGGTGGAGTTGAGGCGAACCATTCGACGGAGGAAGTGCTGGTTGGCCGACAGCAGGAAAAAGGTCAAAACCAGCGTGATGATGAGGTAACCGGTAAACTTCGGCAGGCTCTCTGTCATGAGACCACTCACCACGTCCGGCTCCTTGATTTTAACCGCCAGCGGCTCTGCCCCCTTCGTCACCTGTTCAATCTCAGTCAGGTTCTCCACTTCCTGTGAGACCCGCTGCAAGTCTCCGAAGGCGCCACCACCGGTGGCGACAAATTCCTTCAGCGTCTGCAGGTTCGCAGGCAGCTCTTTCAGCAGCTCCGCAGCTGGCTGGGCCAGAAAATCCGTGAGCACAAGCAACAGGACCAGCATCATCACTATGATGACGGCCGCAGTTAGGGCCGAGTGAATGCGATACCGGTTACCGAATTTGACGATGGGCAGCAGCAGCGAGCTCAATAGCCACGCCAGTACAATCGGCACGAGTATGCCCGAGGCGAAATATAAGGCCGTGGCTAGTGCAAGCATCGTCAATATGAGCAGACAAACGACCTTGCAACGCTCGATATGCAGTTCACTCTGGGTCATTGCAAAACTCTACGTGGAGATATCATTGTTATTGGGACGCCAGCAAATTGCTTAGTGGCTGCGGGCAACACATCCTGGGTTACGTTTCCTTCTGTTACATACGATATACTGGCACAAACCGCTGTTCCCGCCGGAACTTTCGATACACTGCCCTGGAATGGACTCATGCCCCCAAAGGATAGAACCCGCCGATTCATCGAACAGGTTTCGCAGATGAAGACGGAAAACCTGCAGGACAAGAGCAGAGTCGAACGCGAATACACGATCGATGAGCTGGCACGTGCGACCGGCACGACCACCCGTAACATCCGCGCCTATCAGGAACGGGGTATTCTCAGGCCACCAAGGCTGCGCGGTCGGAAAGGGATTTACTCCGATGAACATTATTCGCGACTGCGACTGATTGCCAACCTGCTTGAACGCGGCTACACACTTTCCAGCATTGGAGATCTTCTTACGGCAGTCGAGCAGGGAATGGACCTGAAGAATTTCGTCGGCATCGAGTCTGCCCTCACCAGTCCATGGACCGATGAGGAAACTGTAGTCATGCCGCTACAGCAGCTCATGAGCATGTTCGACACGAAGATGAGCGGTGAAGCGCTGGCCAAAGCCAGGGATCTGGATCTGTTCCGGATCGAGGGGGACCACGTGTCTGTTAGAAGCTTGCGGATGATGCAGGCAGGCGCAGAGCTGGTCTCGACCGGCATCCCCTTCGAAGAGCTGCTGGACATCATCCAGATGTTGCGCGGCAACGTGGAACGGGTTGCCAACGAGCTGGTGAAGCTCGTTTCAGAGCATGTGCTGGAAAAGTACGATGTCGAAGCCACGCCGCCGAAGGAGGACCTGCCTCAACTGGTCGATCTGATCTGGCGGCTGCGGCCACTTGCCGAGATGGCGGTGCATGCGGAGCTCGCGCGGGCGATGGAACGGGCCGCCAATCACTTCCTGGGCGACCGACTGGAGACTATCATCCAGGACCTGGAGGGCATCAAGAGAAATTAGACGCCCCTCCTCAGGCCCGTAAAGTGCCCCTCATACTTACGCAGCCTGCTGCTGACCGAAGCCGTCGACCCGTGCCACCAGCTCGTCCAGCTGCTCCAGATGATGTCGGTTGTCATGCTGCCACGGATGAAAGCCTGGCTTGAACCACGCAAACCATGCTGGAAGAGCCTTGCGGAAGACGCCCGGTCTCAGCCAGAGGTGTCTGGTGAGTGACCACCAGCCGCGTAGATTGGTCAATGCCTGGCTGCGCCGTAGAATCCTCAGATAGAAAATCGTGCACAAGGAGAAAAAGATGGTTGTGGCCATGAGCAGGGTCAGGCTGCGCAGGCAGTAGGCCTTCACCCCGGTGCCTATGACTTGCTGATAGACATCGAAGGCAACAGCCTTGTGCTCAGTTTCTTCCAGTGCATGCCACTCCCAGAGCGCCTTGAAACGTGGCTCGGCACCCTCGAGGGCGGCGGGGCTCTCGAGCAGTGCATCCGCCATGATTGCCGTGAGATGCTCAAGTGCCACCGTCACAGCCAGACAGTAGGCGGGTGAAGTTATCTTCTGCAGACGCTTCAGTCGCCGCGTTACGCGCGCCTCCATGGCCTTGATTGGGAACCCTGCAGCTTCCATCGCATCGTTATAGATCTGGTGCTCCCGGCCGTGCATGGCCTCTTGAGCAATGAAGGCCTTGACCGACGCCTTGAGTTCCGGCTCATCGATCTGATCACGATAATAGCGCACGCTCTCGATGAAGAAGCGCTCGCCCTGGGGAAAGAACAGCGAAAGCGTATTGAGGAATTGTGAAACATGTACGCCGTCGGCATGCCAGTCAGTCACCCTGTCGACTGGCAAGAGGAATTTGAGGTTGCGCTGTATCGGGTTGACGATGCTCATTGGACACTCCTTCCATAGGTGGAGATTTGCTCTTGTTATCTGCCATCAATCTATGGCACATAGATAATGTATACAAGCATACACGACAAAGGCAAGGACTTTTTTCATCAGCGCTGCTTGTACTTTGGACCCGAGTCACTAGGGTAAATAGTGCATGATTAAGCCGTGGCCATTCCTTTCAAGGCATGGCAAGGTAGGCGACTTTCCAATTACTCGCGGATGTTCGAATGCTGTTTACCGTACGTATGGTGCTGTTGAGCGTGCACTTCATCGTGGCCAGTCTGGTGGGTCTCGTTGTTTGCCTGGTTAGGCCTTTCAATCCCGATAACAGCCGTATCGCTGGACGGCTGTATGCCAGCCTCGCCCTGCCGATCCTCGGGGTTCGCGTTCAGTCGGAGCGACTCCCGGTAAGACCTGCACCCTGCGTCTATGTTGCGAATCACCAGTCAAACTATGATCTGTTCGTCATGGGTGGCATCATCGCGCCTCGCACGGTGAGTCTCGGGAAAAAAAGTCTGAAATACGTGCCACTCTTCGGGCAGTTATATTGGCTTTCCGGAAACGTCCTTATCGACCGCGGCAATGCCCTGCGATCCAGACAGTCGATGGCAAAGACGACAGAGACCCTGCGCCATCGCAATACATCCATCTGGTTCTTTGCCGAGGGTACGCGAAATCCCAGCGGCCAATTGCTGCCTTTCAAGAAGGGGGCTTTTCAGATGGCCATAGCGGCTGGCGTTCCCATCGTGCCGGTCTGCGCCAGCAGCTATATGCGGCATATTGACCTGAACCGCTGGAACAGCGGCACAGTGCTTATTGAAGCCCTGCCGGAAATCTCCACCACGGGTCTTGGCCCTGAAGACGTCCCCACCCTACTGGCACAATGTCATGCACAGATGCAGCAACGTATTCACGAGTTAGATGCGCGGGTCACATCCGGCCAATGAGCCGTATTATGAAGACGGCGACCGACTTGGGACGTTATGAAGATTGGCGGAAAGTAAGCAGGCAATATCTGAATGTAAGGCGCGGAACCGCTCTACAACAAGAGTAATATCGTGGAAACAATAGTAATGGTCGGGACGGGAGGATTTGAACCTCCGACCACCTGCACCCCATGCAGGTGCGCTACCAGGCTGCGCTACGCCCCGAAATCCGAGAGAACAATGACTTGCCACTCAGGAAGGGTGGCGATGATAGCCTAGGGCTCGAGAACCTTCAAGACTTCTTCGAGTTCTGTAATCATTTGGCGTATCAACTGGCGGGCCTGGGTCGCATCATCTTTCTGATCGTCACCAGTCAATTTGAGCTTAGCGCCGCCAATGGTGTAACCCTGGTCGTACAGCAGACCGCGAATCTGACGAATGGTCAGCACGTCCTGACGCTGGTAATAGCGACGATTGCCGCGCCGTTTTACGGGCGCGAGCTGAGGGAACTCCTGCTCCCAGTACCGCAGAACATGAGGCTTGACGCAGCAGAGCTCGCTGACCTCGCCAATCGTAAAATAACGTTTGCCCGGAATTGTTGGCAATTCCGCGTTATTACTCGCCTCCAGCATACGCCTCTACTTTCGTCTTCAATTTCTGCCCAGGACGGAAAGTGACGACTCGCCGGGCAGTTATCGGGATTTCTTCACCGGTTTTCGGATTGCGCCCCGGACGTTGATTCTTGTCCCGCAGGTCAAAGTTACCGAACCCCGACAGTTTGACCTGTTCGTTGTGGCTTAGTGCTTCTTTGATCTCGCCGAAAAACAGCTCGACCATTTCTTTGGCTTCCCTTTTATTGAGACCGACTTCCTCGAACAGCGTTTCCGCCATGTCAGCCTTGGTTAAAGCCGTCATTCACTAACTCCTTAGAACCGCTCCAAACTGCTCGCGCAGGCGAGTGACTATGTCATTGAAAGCGGACTGTACTTCTTCGTCACGAAGCGTTCGATCAGGGTGCTGCCAGACAACACCGATACCAAGACTCTTCGTGCCCTGTTCCAGCCCTTTCGCCGCCTCGCCGTTCTGCCCCTGATAGACGTCGAACAAGACCTGACGTTGAAAGTAGTCTCCCCCAGCAGAACGTACAAGTTCACTGACTGCGTGATAGGAGATGGCTTCATCAATAATGATAGCAAGATCTCGCCGAATTTCAGGATATCTGGAGATCGACCCGCTTTTCGGCAGATCGGTCGCCAGAACCTCGCTTAAGCGTAGTTCAAAACCGAAGACTGGGCCATTCATGTCCAGAATTTTCAGCGCTGCGGGATGCAACTTGCCTGCGTAACCAATCGTTGTATCGACCCCATCTTCAAGACCTTGATTTCGAATAGCTTTTTCAGACTTGCGAACAATTCTGCAGCGCTGTCCCTGTTGAAAGATGGCGCCATAGTGGCCGTTGTCGTCGTCGAAGGCCTCATAGCTGATGTTTTCATGGCCTGTTCGGGCCGCGAGTAACTGCTCGATGCTGCCTTTCATATCGAAGAAATCGACAGGTTTGGCCTTGGCATCACGACTCTCGGGCATCGGTGAACCGAATAAAACCCCAGCCAACATCTTGTCCTGTACGATCCTGGCACTCACTGCGAGCTCCGCGGGGCGGCCCGGTGGCATAGCACCAGTATTCGACATACCGGCTGTCGCTTGTTGCACGGGAACAAACCTCAGACCGGTTTCAAACAGTCTTACCCGGCTTTGCTGCCTGTTCTGGTTGTATCGCGTGGCCTGTAACAGGCCTGGCAACAAACTCACCCGCATCTGGCCCATGTCGCTGGCAATGGGATTCGCAAGATCGATACCCGGCAGCGTTGGGAACAGCTTTGACTGCTTTGCCCCGTCGACGAAACTGTAGGTAATGGCTTCCTGGTACCCCAGAGTCAGCAGTGCCTGCCGGATCTGAGCGAGCTCGCGCTGCTTTTCGGGCAAGGGCTGAAAACCGATGGCCGCTTTAGGCTTGGTAACCGGTAGTTTGTTGTAGCCGTAAAGGCGCGCAATTTCCTCGATGATGTCGACTTCCCGCCGCACATCAAATCGGTGAGCAGGCACATTGAAGCGCCAGCCATCCTTGTTCACCTGCTCCACCCGGATATCGAGCAGTCCGAGCAGTTGTTCAATTTCGTCGCGACTGAGCTGGAGCCCAAGGAGATCGGCCACATACTGTTCGCGAACGCTGACCGGAGGACGCGCCGGCATGGTCTCGACATTCAGCTGGACATCGACAGGCCCTGGTTCACCACCACAGATATCAAGAAGCAGCTGGGTGGCCCGATGTACGGCCCGCTCCTGGTGATCAGGGTCGACACCACGCTCAAAACGATGAGAGGCATCCGTATGCAGGCCATAGCCACGAGCTCGACCAGCCATGGGCACAGGCGCGAAAAAGGCACACTCGAAGAGGATGTTCCTGGTTTTTTCGGTAACGCCACTATTGAGGCCACCCATGATACCCGCTAGTGCCAGCGGCCCAGCGGCATCCGCAATGACCAGACTGCTGTCAGAGAGCTCTATGGTGGTCTCGTCGAGCAGTGTCAACTTCTCTCCGGAGACTGCGTGCCGAACCTGCAGCTCGTCCTTCAGCACATCCAGGTCGAAGGCATGCATGGGCTGACCCAGCTCCAGCATGACATAATTGGTCACGTCCACCGCCGCATCAATGCTGCGGATTCCGGAGCGACGCAGACGTTCTACCATCCAGACTGGCGTAGGCCGACTGAGATCGACATTGCGAACGATGCGCGAAGTGAACTTCGGACAATCGGCAGTAGCCGTAACCTTGACCGGGAACGTCGCATCATGAGCCGCAGGCACTTCAGCCGAGACCTGAGCCAGCAGTTCATCATCGATTCGTATACGATTAACAGCGGCCACTTCACGCGCAATACCAAGCACACTCAGACAGTCGCCCCGGTTGGGCGTAAGATCGATATCAATGATACTGTCGTCGAGCCTGAGGTACTGGTCTATCGGCTTACCCGCAGGGGCCGAGGGAGGCAGTTCCATCAAGCCATCAGCGGCTTCACTCAGCTGAAGCTCTGCTTCCGAGCAGAGCATGCCAGACGACTCCACACCACGCAGCTTGGCCTTCTTGATCTTGAAGGGCTCACCTTCGGCACCCTTAAGAACAGCACCAATACGGGCAAAAGGCACCTTGATGCCTGGACGGGCGTTGGGTGCACCGCAGACGACCTGATAGGTCTGTATGCCATCACTCACGGTGCAGACGTTCAGCCGATCTGCTTCCGGATGTTTCTCCATGGCCGTGATCTCGCCAACGACGACATCGGTGAAGGCGGCTGCCACAGTTTCCACGGCATCGACTTCGAGCCCAGCCATGGTAATCTGATGTACCAGCGCAGATGTGCTTAATGCCGGGTCTACCCAGTCACGCAACCACTGCTCGCTAATCTTCATTGCTTATCCTCAATACGCGGTGTCGCTTGCTAGAACTGGTTCAGGAAGCGCAAATCGTTTTCGAAAAACTGGCGGAGATCATTCACGCCATATCGCAGCATCGCCATTCGCTCGACGCCCATGCCGAAGGCAAAACCGCGGTATTGCGTGGTATCGATGCCAGAAGCCTCGAATACCGTCGGATGCACCATGCCGCAGCCCATGACTTCAAGCCATCTGACCTGGCCATTTTCGTCACGACCCCATTCGATATCCACTTCTGCCGAAGGCTCGGTGAACGGAAAGTATGAAGGGCGGAAACGAACCTCGAGATCGCGCTCGAAAAACTCTCGCAGAAACGAAACGATGGTGCTTTTGAGATCCGCGAAGCTCACCTGTCTGTCGACCAGCAGACCTTCGACTTGATGAAACATCGGCGTATGGGTCTGGTCTGAATCGTTGCGATAGACGCGCCCAGGACAGATCATCCGGAATGGCGGCTTCGCCGACTCCATGACCCTGACCTGTACAGGCGAGGTATGGGTACGCAACAAGGTGCCAGGATCGAAGTAGAACGTGTCGTGCATGGCACGCGCCGGGTGATGGGCGGGAATATTGAGGGCTTCGAAGTTATGGTAATCGTCTTCGATCTCGGGGCCTTCCTCAACGCTATAACCACAGCGGGTGAAAAATGCTTCGATCCGTTGCATGGTCCGGGTGACCGGATGCAACTTGCCAGTACTCTGCGATCGACCCGGCAGCGTGACATCAATGGCTTCAGCCGTAAGCTGGGCTTCTAGCGCCGCTGATTCAAGCTGGGCCCGCTTATCATTCAAGGCGTCCTGTATACCGCTCTTGGCCTCGTTTACCCGAGCACCGAAAGCGGGACGCTCTTCCGCACTCATTTTACCCAGACTCGACATCAGGCCAGCGAAATGACCTTTCTTACCCAGGTAGTCGACCCTGATCTGCTCGAGCGCCTTCAGGTCGCTCGCTTGTTGAATCGAACCCTGCGCCTGATGCAGCAAGGCTTCAAGGTTGTCCATTTGCCATCCTCATTGTTCTACCTTTGACCCAGACGAAAAAAGGGAAGAGTTGCCCCTTCCCCTTTTATCAGACCTATCAGACAGCCCCGGAGAGGCGCTGTCTTTACATCACTTCAAGCTAATTAAGCTGCCAGTGCTGTCTTAGCCCGTTCAACGACGGCGGCAAAGCCGTCTTTTTCGTTCATGGCCAGGTCGGCAAGTACGCGACGGTCGATAACGACGTTCGCAGCCTTGAGACCGGCAATCAGCTTGCTGTAATTCAGGCCGTTCATGCGTGCACCGGCGTTGATACGCGCGATCCAGAGCGCACGGAAAACACGCTTCTTCGCACGACGGTCACGATAGGCATATTGACCTGCCTTGATGACGGCCTGCTTGGCAACCCGGAATACACGGCTTCTAGCGCCGTAATAGCCCTTGGCCTGCTTTAGAATCTTCTTGTGCCGACGCCTGGCCTGCACACCACGTTTTACTCGAGCCATTTTCTATCTCCTCAACAAGCCAGCATGCGATTGATCAAAGGCACATCGCACTTCGCAACCTGCGCCATAGGACGCAAATGACGCTTACGCTTGGTACTTTTCTTGGTGAGGATGTGGCTCGTGAAAGACTGCTTGTGCTTATAGCCGTTGGCTGTCTTTTTGAACCGCTTACTCGCCGAACTCTTGGCTTTCATCTTGGGCATAACTTACTCCGCAATTGCTCTATTCAAAAACTGCTGTGAGTCTCTCGACTACTTCTTCTTTTTAGGAGCGATCACCATGATGGCCTGACGTCCCTCGACTTTTGGTCTCGATTCGACAGTACCAATCTCGGCAAGGTCCTTCTCGATACGTTCGAGAAGATGAATGCCGAGCTCTTGGTGCGCCATTTCACGTCCGCGAAAGCGAATCGATACTTTGGCTTTATCTCCCTGCTCTAGGAAACGCATCAGGTTGCGCAGTTTTACCTGATAGTCACCTTCT
>TARA_R100000306_G_C4382649_1_pt1 | contig 89455 bp, 85 predicted proteins | sample TARA_R100000306 | Tara Oceans TARA_R100000306 (sample SAMEA2620824) | marine metagenome | biome: marine biome (ENVO:00000447); feature: mesopelagic zone (ENVO:00000213); material: "saline water (ENVO:00002010), including plankton (ENVO:xxxxxxxx)" | depth 1000 m | reverse complement strand
GGAATTTTCTACTTATAACTGCCCCGGTTTTTCGGGGGGATTACAGAGTCATCACAGGTGTAGTACCCGATATCCATTATCGATCATTGAACCAGTCTATAGAACCAATGACGTTGTGGCTTCTCACTAACAACCTTCAGGGACTGGATCCTATTCAGCGAGCCGCTGTAACGAGATATTTGATTATCTCTCCAGAGCAAGGTGTCTCAGATTTCTCGCAGCTGACGTTTCAGATGCGGCAGGTAATGTCTAGGATAAATGAAGACATTGTTGTAGACCCGATATTACTTAAAGACTCGCTGGAGTCGCAGTACTCTACCGAATCACAACTTTCTCGTTTGATACTCATGTTCTCGGCGATCAGCCTGGTGGTTTCGTTGATGGGCCTATACGGAGTATTGAGCTATATTATTGATCGCAGACGAAAGGAGTTTGGGATACGTCGAGTTGTTGGAGCCAATGTTCTGGACATTTTTAGGCTGTTGGCTGGGAGGCTAATCCCGATTATCGGGCTGGCCTCAATTCCTGTATCTATCGTCAGTTTCTATGCTGCAAATAAATGGCTTTCGCAGTTTGCCTATCGTATAGAAATTAACCCAATTCATTTTGTTAATGCATTTATTGTAGTTTCCGGTTTAGTCATGCTATTGATTGTAGCAAACGCTTTTATTTCGACTTTCGATAGTCCTTCGCAGGCGTTGAGGACTGAATAGTTTTATAGGAATCCGGCGTTGTGAAGTGCATGCGACTCTTGCGCGAAGTGAAAGAAAACCTGGAGGCGGCGATTGAACTTGACGCCACGGCACAGAACGGGTACCCGCAGGCTTTCCTGGGCTATCTCTATGCCGGTGTGCCTGGTTGGCCATTGAGTTTCGTCAACGCAAAAAGCAGTTAATTGAATCTGGACGGTGCTCTGGAAATAGACTCTGAGAGCGTAGAGAATAACTTTCTGAAGGCAGTGGTTTTGGTTGCTGATGAAGACTTTGAAGCTGCCCGGCGGCACATTCAAATTGCCGAGAGTAAATTACTCTCCATGGTGGAGCTGAGTCCAGCTTTGCAGTACCGCCGTGACAATCTGGCTAGCTTGAAGAATCGGTTGCCAAAGTTGTAAAAGGACCGTTGAAGTTGAATATTGATGTGAGCTGGGAGGGTTGTGTAGATTCCTAATTTTAGTATCCGTCCGGCTAACACACCTTGCTGGCCGGTTCTGATTTTCCAATAGTACCCACCTGTCTTTGAGTGGGTACTTATGATGGACGAGTTAAGCGTCAGCCCGACGCCTGTCAAGCGACGAAGCTACTCGGCGCGGTTCAAACACCATGTCGTCGAGCGTGTCTGGCATAAGAAGCTCGTGTACCAAAGATTGTCTTGGCTCATAACCTCAATACCAATGTGGTCCAACGTTAGATCCAATTCTGACCGCACACTTCCTTAGATTTCCGATCTCTCGTTGACACTGAAAGCAATGTTACATGAATTGCCCTTCAACATAGATGTTCTCACCGTCGTCACTGTATTGAGCAACATAATCGAAAGTGACATTTCCGTTTATTGCCTCACCCGTATAAGGGTGTTCGAATTCTAGTGCGATTTCGCACAGGCATGTCGTCCTTCTCACTTGGTCATCGACATTCTGAGTTCTAATGCCTGAAATGCTGACTGATGCGTTTGTAGCCCGCTCGTACATAGTCGGTAGTAATAATTGTTGCTCTTGTAAATCGCTGACTCGGTTTTCCAGGTCGGCGACGCGCCGGATGGCAAATTCATACTCCGTTGTGGGTGAGTCTAGATCTTGGCCTTCCATCGATTCAGTTTCGACTCTGAGAGTCTCTCTGGCGTTTTCCAGAGCGCGCGTCATATTCCCTAGTTCGTTTTCTATTCTGGTTTGTAGTTCGCTGAAGTCGTTAGCTAGGAAATATGTCTGAATGGCCTCACTCAATATCTGTTCCTGCATAATTTGTGTGACAAGGTCTTGAACGACGCTGTCGTCGCAGGCTGGAGCCGCCTGTGATGAACAACCGGCAATGATTGAGGCAGAGAGGGTCAATGAAGCGATCGTACTGGTGGTGGAGCGCTTGATCATGGCAAGTCCTTTTTGTTATCGGTCGTTTTGGGTTATTAGTTCGTCTTAGAGCACCCTAATAATACGCTCTTTAGAGCGTGGTCGCACGTACTATAGAGCGTCAATATTTGCCGATGATAAAAGATGAATTCGGCAAGAAAATTCAGACCTTTCGGAAAACTGCAGCCATGACGCAGGAGGCTCTGGCAGACAGAGCTGGCTTGGGTAATCGGTTTCTACAAGATATCGAGGCGGGTAATAAACAGCCTACAATTACGACGGTATTCAGGCTGGCGAAAGCTCTTGATTTGACCCCTGGGGAATTATTGGACCCCATATACTATTGCTGGAACGATGAGGTGTCATCGAAAGCAGGCGAGTGATTTGCGTGACCAGAACCCTTGGTTGCCGATATAACAGGTCAGCTGTATCAATATTACGGGGAACCGTGCTCCCTGGGGCTGGGTCACTGAATTAGCCGCATGATCGGAGCGGCCCGATTGTTGTCACTTATCAATAACAACGACAGTCTGAGTCTGCTGTGTAAAACCTTATCAGTGCTATAGCCTGCATACACAGCCTTGCTGGTGTGAGGGGTTCCATTGATCTCATTACTGATCAACGAGAACGCCTCGTCTACAGTGAGGCCCGCGTCAAAAAAATCAGCTACCTCACACATCAAGTCTAGATCATATCGCTCATCACCCGTGGTGCACATGATGAATAAGGTTGATTCGTCTACTGAGTATCCGAGTTCGTCCATCCGGGGTGCGATCTGAGTGTCCCATAGCGATTCTATGGATTCTCGCTCATCGCTTACAACTGACAGATAGCCTAAGCGTTTGCTTTTTTCGGTTATCGCATCGGTCAGAAAATCGAAGTTTGCGTTCAGAAAGAATGTCCCTAGCGGGTGTGGCTCAAATGTCACTCGCATCAAGTCCAACACGCATTGCAGAAACTCGTCAGGTCGGTCGAACTGTCCAGAGGCGTGGAAGGCTGTCTTGTTTTCGGTGACATACTCTGATTCACGAGCAAGTTCGAATAACTGCCATAAATTGCTATGCAGATCTGTCAGCGTGCTCCGAAATTGGAGGGGTTCAGTGAGATTGTTGATTCGACGCGTTGACATGGGGTTTGGTCTCCTGATTGCCTAAAAATAGGGTTTTGGCGATAAAATCGCGAAAAATCGTCAAAATACACCAAAAAAAGCGTAAAAAGTCGCTAAAAACGCAAATTTACCATTTTTTTAAGACTCTAATGTGCTATGCTTGAGCTATGGCGTGCTGTCATGCCATACAGCCAGAAGTCTGGCGCCATCACTCTAAATCTCTCACAAAGCCCCGAAAGCAACCCATTTGTACTCATTGCGAGATCTTCAGCGACTTTTGTCGCCTGAAGCGCTTTCGGCTGCGTGTGGCAAAGAGACGACAATTAACAAGGAGACTTGCTACATGAACATACCTAATAAGTTACCAACCATAGTCGCAACGCGAATCCCGCACAAAGATAGACACGTTGTGCCTGGGCAGCTGTTTGGGCATGACTTTCCACTACGGATAGAGCCCATGGTATTTAACATCGCTAGGGACCAAGCTCAGAATTACAATGGGGGATACTGGAAGTTTTACTCGCTGAGCAACGGTGGTTTTTACATGGCCCCAGACGCTGACAAAACATTTCAAGTCCAATGTCCCAACCATTACCAAGGGGAGCTCAGTAGTGATGCTTTCGGAATTACAGTTTGTCTGATCGCCTACAGTTATTTGAGTTTTAGCGATCACACTCGATTTGCCCGGATTTGCGCCAACCACTTTCATCTACTGAAGCCCTATGTCGAGACTCATCCTGAAGCGGTCAAGATCTATTCCGCTATCGATTGATCGTTAACCTGGCAGAAGGGCAAAGATGTGTGCTCAACGTCCAAAGGCTGGCATCTGTCATTCAGTACTCGCTTTTCCCGTTCAAATAACTCACTAGACCCTTTCTTTATATACCCATTGCAGTCGGCAATAACGCGATTCATATCTTCGATGGCAAGTTTGTCAATCGAGGCTTGAGTGTGCGTGTCGTTCTCCGGCGCAATGGCAAACTAGGAGCAATCAGACCATGTTAAACACAACAAAAATGACGCGATCGGCATCAGTATTGAGCAAAGTTCGTCGTCAATTGCGCGCCCGTAATCGCATCCTGCATTTCGACTCTCGTCTAAGTATTACAGAGGCGCCAACACAATTCTACGGTGTTGGTGTACCAACTGCGCGCTATGGGCAACGCCCTGTAAGAGGTGGCAATTCACGCTCGACTTCACCCCGAGATACGAGCGGTAAACCAGTTCTTCCTAATGACGGTTTGACCCCTTCTAGGCAGGGGACTCTTGACGCTTTTTGTGGGTTTTATAGTTTGGTTAACGCAATGGTTTATCTGCATGGACCAAGGGTTAGACGTACACAACTGTTTTATTACCTACTAAGAGAGTACGCAGTTGAGTGGGACGTTATTGAATTGTTGGAGCATGGCATGGAGACGGCTGAAATGGATCATCTGATCCACCACGTCCTGTTAGATGGTATTTTCCAAGACATTTATACAGTCGATGTTGGCAAACCCTTTGCAAAACATAAACGTTTAAGAATCGGCATGGTGATAGACCGTATGCAGAGGTTTCTGACCGGTCACACTGAACAACAGCGGCGTGTCGTGCTCATAGGAACCCCTGTTCATTGGACACTGATCTACCATATTGATGACCAGTTTATGTATCTGTTCGACAGCCTCGGGCAGAACAAAGCGTACAGGCGCTCGTTTACACTTCGTTCAGGCCGAGGAGGCCATGTATTAAATCGGAAGGCAATCTATTTTCTAAGTAGTGCTGGACGGAGTGAACTATGAAGCCATTCAGAGCTGTTAGGGACCGTAAAGCCTACACAATCGATGGTTGCGTCAGCAGAGAAGAAATCGTCGCGTTCGCATTAAAGTTAGTCGCTAGGCGCTTTAAACGCGGTGCCAATCTGACATCCAGTGACGCGACCAGGGACTTTCTGAGACTTAAATTGGCGAACTATGAACATGAGGTGTTCTGCGCGCTGTTTCTGGACTCTCAGCATAAGTTAGTTGCGTACGAGGAGTTATTCCAGGGGACTATTGATGGCTGTGCTGTGTATCCTCGCGAAGTTGTTAAAAAGGCGCTGTCAATCAACGCCGCAGCGATTATCTTTGCCCACAACCACCCCAGTGGTCATCCAGAACCCAGCCAAGCTGACATCGACATTACCAGGCGTCTCGTGCGCGCGCTCACGGCTGTGGAAATACGGGTGTTGGACCATTGCGTTGTAGGGGGCGACGAGGTGGTTTCTTTCGCCGAGCGCGGGCTGGTTTGACGCTTTTGGTCACGAATCGACGCAATAGTTACTTGGTTTAATATATGTTATGTGCAGTAAACATTAGACTGTTGTATTAGAGCTGGGCTTCAGGGGCGTAGAACCGATGGAAGGGAAAGAGTATGTTCAGGACCCGCTACGGGCCATCGATAAGGTGTTTCAAGCGGACAAACGATATGCCGACAGCCAGATCTCTGTAGAGGATGTGCACAGAGCGCTTGCGCCAATTGTTCTGTCGGACTCTGTGCCAACGCCGGTCAGACAGTTATTTGAGACAGCCAAGAACGTAAGCTTGTACGCGTGGTTCGTTTATCGCTTTCATCAGGTCTCGGAGATGGTGGCCTACTCAGCCCTAGAGATGGCGCTGAAATCCCGGTATCTCGAGAAAAACCCCGACTGCGATCCAAAATCGACCCCGAGAGGGCTCAAAAAGCTACTTAAGTATGCACAGACAGAGAAGTGGATCGAAAACAGCAAATTCTCGTTTGGCCGCGCATTAGCCCGGCGCCGTATACTAGATAGACAGCGCGATGAGATTATTCAGTCTGGAATACTAAAAAGCCCCGGTGACAGCATTGAAATGACAGAGCCGGCCGAAGCAGACATTGACGTGGAATTGCATAAAATCGACATCGTTGCCGGGATTGTTGAGCGCCAGGCGAACATTCGCAACGATCTGGCTCACGGTTCAACGCGGCTGGATCATTCTAGTGTGTCCAGGCTGTCTAAGGTTGCAGAGATAATCAATCAGGTCTATTCGTAACCCTCTGCGATACTCCTAATGCACGCGTGATAGTGATATTCACTGATTGGTGATTATCCGTCATGTGAGACCGTCCGCTATTCAGGCGGCTCAAGTATCAAATAAGTACGCAAATGCCTGCGTTATGTTCCGTACGCAAAGTGGCAGTTGCTGACCCACGCTATGTGGACTGTCAGTCTGCGAAATACCGCTCAATCCCCATAGTCCAACTGCCTATTGCACTCTCAAGTCCCGCGTCGAGCTCGGTAGTAACTGGCTGCGGGTTACTTAGTTTAATAACTACTATTCTGGAGAACTGCCATGATCAAATTGAATGCAAGTGTGACGTCTAAGAGCTCGGTGGTGGGTAGACGGTCGTTAAAGCTACTAAACCCTCCCGAGCTTGATAGTGTTTACGAGATCTACATCCGCAGCCTTGCGCCATCTGGACGCAGCGGTATTCGCAGTCTGCTCAGCACCTGCGCCAACCGCTTACAGCCGTCATACACAGCCGACAAGTACCCGTGGCAATGTCTCACATACGCCTGCGTCTCCAAGCTCCGTGCTGAGCTGCTTGATGCTGGATACTCAGTGGCGTCAGTCAATTTAGCGCTAGCAGCATTGCGAGGGCTGGCTAGGGTGGCATTCAACATGGGTTATTTGACGGCGGACGAGTTGTCCCGTATCCATGCTGTTCGGCGCGTTAAAGGCAGCGCAGCGCGCAAGGGGCGAAGTTTGGAGCGTGAGGAGGTCAAAGCGCTTCTCGCGGCCACTAAGCAGAGCTCAAAAAACTGCGTGCGGGCGCGTGACAAAGCGCTGATTTTGGTCTCAGCTGGAGCGGGGTTGCGCGCTGCTGAGCTGGTTTCGCTGGCCTATGATGACTTTGATCCAAGGACTGGAATATTGAGGGTTTTGCATGGCAAAGGCCGCAAACAACGCACTATCCACCTGGCCAGGCCCGTTCAGACAGCGTTAAAAGCATGGCTGAAGCACCATGTTGAGAAAAGAGGGCCGTTATTTACTAAGATCAGCCGGGCTGGTCAGCCAGCAGATCAGGCGCTGAGTAAGCCAGGGTTGACAGATATATTCAACAGGGTTGCCGCCAAAGCAGAAGTCGCACGTTTCACGCCACATGATCTAAGGAGAACATTTATTACGCATTTGCTCGATGCGGGTGTCGACATCAATACCGTCAGGCAGCTCGCCGGGCATAGCAACATAGCTACAACTGCAGCTTATGACTACCGTAGTGAAAAAGCCAAGATTACTGCTTCGCGCGCTTTTTCTTGCTGGTAGTTCTTGCATTCAATGAAGACAGGTATTCATGTAAATCATCTGCATCAAGTAGCAGTTCTGCTTTCTTCGCAGACCAGTTATTTCTTGGGTAATCATATCGCCTCCACGTTACGCCTAGGTTATGCGGAGACTCTAGAATCTGATCCAAATTTGGTTGCTCATACCGCCGCAATAAATTCAGTATGCCAGTCATATGGCTACCCTTTCTTTTTTTCCGGTCTATTATTATTCTGCGCAATCTATAGATTTGCTGTGCAACCGCCATGCTCGGAGCAGATTTGAAGTAACTCGGCTCTTTTATTCCAGCAGCTTTCTTGATGCAGTAGCCAACGATATTCGAAAGCACCTCCACTCGATTCTCTATGGCAGTTTCATCTCCTTCTTCCTTGTAGCCGTACTGGATGCTAAGCGCGTCCAGTTGCGCTCTGGTACCGGCGTCAAGATAGATTTTAACCAGGTTTAATCCTAGTCCCTTTCGCTTTTTTGAGAGCGTACTTTGGCGCTTTTTGTCCTGTTTGAGCTTTTCGTCTGAGTTTCCCATATTAGATTTGTACCTGATTTACCGCGTTTAATAATTCCAGACCTATATTGCGTGAGAATCACGCTCGACTGCAAGCGTGAGAATCACGCAATGTGGAGTTCAAGGCGAGTTAAAGGCTTAAGAAGGCCTATTCGCCATGCCTTGAGCTAAAAATTGGTTGGAAAATAAAAACTGTAGATAGGTTGGACCAACAGGCATTCCGTCTGCTGGATTCCAATCGGAGCAGTTTATGACAACTAAATTGATGAAGAATAATGAAGTACTGAGTAAGTGCGCTGTCTCTAAATCGACTATGTATCGACTTATCAGAAAAGGCGAATTTCCGGCACCTGTGAGTTTGACTGGATGTAGAGCCGTAGCCTGGAGAGCGGATGAAATAGAAACCTGGATCTCGAACCGTAGGAAGGTCCGCTTGGAAGCTAAATCTGAAGGTTAGGCCGCGTCTCAGTCACCGGAATCTACAGATACCGAACCCACCGTTGATGGAATGAAACATGGGAGGGTTACTATCTTTCTGTTACAGCATGGGGCAATCGATTGCCCCATGCTGTTTCAATTAAATTCGATCACCGCATCGTCAGATTCGATTCACCCTCTTGCCTGATAGTCAAAGTTTTAAGACTAGAGTGCGTCACGTCGCGGTTTGCATTCTATTCAAATTCTCTAGGCAAAATTTCAGTCTCATTTTTGATCGTGTGCTGATGATCTCAGCATTTGCCCAGATGAATTCGTGCTTTGTGTGCCATTGAGTGCCAAGACGTATCTAATTGATATTAAGTTGGAAAAAGTTGTTTTTAAGGCCTGTTCTGTATGGCTTAATCGGCCCGCGCCATCAGGACTATGGCCGACTTATAACCGACAATGGTGAAGATAAAGGGATCGAAAATGATTAATAAAAAATTTTACAAATCCGAAATATTTAGAGGTAGACCATGGATAAACTTAGAGTACCTAGTGAGGGTCCAGACCTGGCCCCAGTGTGTGGACGATATAGACAGAACCTGAAGAGAGCGGTTGTCCAACGCCTTTTCGTCGCTATGTCAAGTTTTCTGCAGGGCAATTCAATTAATTGGTGTGGTGCCTGTGTTCGAGAATGGATAAGTAGCTGGCCTCGAATCACCTTGTCCACAGTATTCAGTGGGGGTGAATAGATGAAGAGTTCAGATCAGCGATACAGCATGCCCCAAGACTTCGAAACCGTTGCCGGATGTAGACTGGAGAACTCAGTCCGCGTAAACCACCTTCGGAAAGCGAACACACCGGAATGTCGTGCACTGGCTTCCAGGCTTGATAACTGCGCCCGAATATCCCCTTGCGGGAGTGCTGCCTGTAGTCTTTGTTGTCGCAGGGCTCGAATCCAGATATTCAGAATTTTGAAGCAATTTTCGGAAGGCCTGGGCAGCTCTTGGGTTTTCACAACGATCCTTTATTTTAATGATGCTTTAACGGACGCAGAACTGGCCCAATGGCGTCCAGACCAACTGAAATCGCGTCTCCGCCGTCAATTACATCGGGCAGATATTAAGACGCCTGTCCTTGGTTCGCTTGAACTGGACTTCCAGTCCGACATCGGGAGGTGGTTACCGCACTTTCACCTGTTGGTGCTCGGGCAACGATCAGACGTCGAGCGTATGCGCGGCGTAATCTTGAAGAAAAACAAGATACCTGAATTGGGTAGGGCAGCGCGGCCACTCTTCATAAAGGAGGTTCAGGATATTGATGCTGCAATACTCTACTGCCATAAATTCGTCTGGCAAGACCGAAGACGATTTGTGGTAACGCCCCACGGAAAACCAGTTCATCGCACGAGAAAGTACAGATTGGACGCTGCGAGACATGCTCTGGCACTCCAGGTATTGAACAGACTTGGCCTTCCAGGACTCACGTTCAAGTCTGGAGTAAGTCGAGCAACACATCCAGATCTCTCTGAGTATTTGTCACTAGCAAACGGTAAGAACCACCCTAAAGGAGGCTAATACCGATGCGCTGGAGTGCCAGAGCCGAGTATTTGCGAACTTAAGCTGACAACACTACTCAGTTCTCTGGCTCTATTTTGAATACTACTAATTTATACGTGATCCAGTGAGAAAAGTGAATCGCGTCCCTCAACTAATTTAAAGGTTAAAACGATATGAAAAAGGCTATAAAAAAAGTCCATGAGGTTAGGTTACTGGCCGTTAATGACCCCCACAGAGTGTACGGAGAAAGTCGCGCCAAGATCAGGAACCCTAAACGGTACTGTCTGGTCGCCTTTATTAAAGAAATCGGTGGTGAGGTAGAGGTTTTAATGCCTATGACACATATAGAAGACCTGAGGTCATTGAAAACGTTTCTTATCAACAATGGGCATCCGCCAGTTGATGATCCTGTCTATTGGAAGGAACTTAGACAACGCTTTTATAGTGGATGCAAAGCCGAACTCAAGCTGAGCTTGGCACCAGGTTTCGTAGAGGGCGTTTATCTTTGCGGCGACGGTAATGTCATCGGCGATAGGAACCGCTATGTTCGACTTCATCCGGAAGCCAGATTCAGGCCCTCAACCTTATCGTCAAATGGGTCACTTCAAGATTGGAAAATGCAGGTTGCGTTGTTGGCTTTGTACAGTGACAGGCTTATGTTGGCTTTGTGTACAGCATTTTCTGGATTGATCGTCGAGTGGGCAGGCATTGAAAGTGGGGGATTTCACATGCATGGAACTTCCAGCGATGGTAAGACTACCGCTACTAAATTCGCGTGCACTGTTTACGGTGACGATAGGTATTTGTTGTCATGGGATGTGACGGAGGCTGGAATAGAAGAGGCGGCTGTTGGTATGAATGACGCATTATTGCCACTGAATGAGTTAAAGCTTCTGAATGCCGATCCAGTAATCGCTGCCCAGAAGGGCAGTAAGCTCGTTTATCTGATTGCGGAAGGTAGCGGTCGGTATAGGGCGTCATCGTATCAAGAAAATCACAGCCAGTGGAAAACCGTCGTTCTCAGCAGCGGCGAGTTAAGCTTAGCAGAACACGCAGCGAGCGGTCTGTCAAAGAGATTCGCTGGCGAGGCGGTACGAATTATTGATATTCCTTCAGATGCCGGTAGCGGCTATGGCATTCTAGACAAAATACCTGAGCGCTTCTCATCCGCCTCAAAGTTCGCTGAGCACATTACAGAGCAATGCGCTCAATACTATGGAACAGCGTTTAGGCCATTCGTTGAAGGGATACTTGAGTGGTTAGAGTCTGATGCTGGCTCAGTACAAACCAAGATCAATGCGTACGTTGATGAATTTTTTGATAAGTGTGATGTTGACCGCAATGACAGACAAGAAATGCGTGTAGCAAGGCGCTTCGGTGTTGCATTCGCTGCCGGAGCGATTGCCATTGATCTCGGTGTATTGGATTTCAAGCATAGCGAAGTTGGCAAGGCGATACGTAGTTGCTACCGATCATACCTTCGCGACAAGCCTAAGACAGCCCGGCAACGCATTGATGAGGCCTGCTCGGCTGCTATCGATCGAGTTTCAAAGGCCGAACTACTCGATCTCACGGGGAGCATACAGCGCTATACGCTGGAGGATGTCGAGCGCGTCCATGGGTTTAGGACTCGTTGCAAAGGCGAAGTCGTATACGCCATGAAGCCTGACTGGTTCCAGCGCTCGGTCGGAACGCAAGTAAAACTGGCTGAAGTCTTGGCCAAGTTAAAGTCAGACCATGTCCTGATACCAGGTAGTGATGGTAAGTCTACCAGACAGGTGAAAACTGGGTTCGATGACATGCCAAGGATGCGTTGTTACTGTTTTCGAGCTGATACAATGAGTTCGTTATAACCTCGTGTTGGTGTCTAGCCACGTTCTAGGCGGCTAGACACCAGCCAATCATGTCAACGCTAGCCCGAGTCGCGCTAGACAAGCGTATCACTGGGTGGTATATTTTTCCGATGAGACAAGTCTTCAAAACCCGGTCCTTTGCCCGCTCGATGAAGAAGTCTGAGCTATCTGACGCAGACCTATGGTCCGCAGTCGAGGAGATGGACCAAGGGCTCATTGATGCCGATTTAGGTGGCGACATTTTTAAGAAACGGGTTGCGCTGCCAGGGCGGGGCAAACGTGGTGGCGTCAGAACGATTGTGGCAACGAAAATGGCGGGACGCTGGTTCTTCCTGTATGGCTTCAAGAAAAACGAGCGATCCAACATTGACAAGGATGAGCTGAAGGCGCTTCAGGAGGTAGCAAAGGATCTGCTAGGTTTTGATGATCGACAACTGGATATTGCGTTAGCTGCCGGTGAAATTTTAGAGGTGAGTGATGACAGTGACAAAGCGTGATAGTCGAATTCTAGGGGAGGTGCACGAGACCGCTCGCGGCTTGCATGGTGCTGGTCTGATCAGCAAGCGCCGTATGGGCGAGTTTGACGCGTTGTGCCATCTTGATGTGCACGAAATGCCACCTCAGAAGATCAAGGCATTACGAGAAAGCGCACATGTGAGCCAGGCGGTTTTCGCTGCCGTGCTGAACACTAGCCTATCGACGGTTCAGAAATGGGAAATCGGTGACAAGAAGCCAAGCGGGCCGTCATTGAAGCTTTTAAACCTGATAGAGCGGAAGGGGCTGGAAGCGGTCATATAGATAGATGCTGACCCCAATCGCGGGCCATTCAGGCTGGTGTGTAGAATTGAAGGTAATTCCTCTATTTAGGTTATCATTCTGGAAAAGTCACTGAGAAACAGACTTGTAAATCCGCGACTGCTGATACCTATTTAATTTGCATCAACCTGCCATCCGGTTCGCAACTTTAGCTATTTCGTCTTCCGTAAGTCGATCTAAAATCCAACCCTTGGCAAACTTTGCTGTCTCCGATTTAGGAAGCTTGTTCTTCTCCAGATCTCGAATTCGGATTCGCGCTGGCATTGCAGCGCCTTCACCAACAAAAATCGCTTCTTGCTGAGCAAGGTTAGGCAATGCCTTTGTCATTCCCGAAAGACCGTCAGGGAGGAACCGAGAAACATGCTGTTGGTCTGCTGCATTTGTAAGTCTCAGCACAAGCCATGTACCACACTGAGAAATCACAGTGCTTTCAACATCCGCAGGCCTCTGGCTGACGAGCATTAAGCCAATTCCATACTTTCGACCTTCACGAGCGATCCGGCGAATAGCCGTTTGAGCAGCGACATACTCAGCCTCACCTCGATCGGGAACGTACCTGTGAGCTTCTTCGCAAACAAGTACGACTGGGTCTCGCTTCCTCTCATCCGTTGTTTGGTAAACCTTATACTGAAACAACAAGCGGGCTAGCATAGCTGCGAGTGGTCCTGCCACCTCATTCGGGAGACCGGAAATATCCAGAATACGAATGTCTTGATCAACACCGCCATCACCTTGGATTTGACCAACCAGCTGGGCAATAATATGCTCAAGTGAGGGACTACTATCGTTCCACTCTCGCATCATGAAGCGAATCCGAGGATCGCGCCTCAACACGGATAGCTTGTCCAAAATGGATTTAAATTTAGTTGCAAAATCCGAAGCGGTAACACTCTGAAGTGTCCCATTCTGTACGCGCGCTGCCTGTAAATAGAAAATATGGTTGTAGAACTCCTGAAGACTAAAAGGCCTTGGCTTGTCGTGATCGAACTGTAATAGCTGTTCGAAGGCGACCGTTCCCCTTGGTCGTGGAGCGTCGTGATCCAATCCATCGGTGGGAGCTGGACCTCCAAAGTCTGTTGGAGAAGGATCAACAAGGCCTGCTGCAACCATCCGTGCGTAAGTGATCGCCTTGTAGACGATGTTGTTCTGAGATGTAGCTTCTTGCTCAGTTTTCCCGATTACTAATGTCCTAAATTCATCAGCCGACATCAGCCAATAAGGCAAGTTTATTGGCGAGCCTACTGTATCTTCGTTCCCGAGAGGGTCGTATGCCCGGTACACAATTGCTCTATCCTTAAATGCATGTCCGTATTCGCCGTGGGGATCAATAACTAGGATTCGTGGATGACACACGGTGTCGGGCTCCGGGATGTGGTCCAACATGCTATGAAGTAATGCCGCTACTGCGCCAGATTTCCCAGATCCAGTTGAGCCAAGAACGGCACAATGCATTCCAAGCATTTTATCTACGTTTGCTCTGCAGATAGCATTGTCTGCCCCTACGTAATGGGCAAATGAAACGAGTGGAGTATAGTCGCCTTCATTTTGCTGTCCTTCAGCGGCTGAATAGATCTGAGAAGTCTCTTCTCGAGTAAGCAAATGAACGCTTTGGCGGGGGAGTGGGTAAGTCGTGACGCCGCGAACGAAACGAAGCTTCTGATCCGCCGCATTCCAGACCCCTTCGGCAAACAATTCGATTTCCATCAGCCGCTGGTCAGCATCGGGCGGAATAGGTGTCGTTATCTCAGGCATTTCTTCGGAACGCATGCGCAACAAGGTCACAAACCCGAAGACGAGGCGTCGACCGAAGTGTACTTTTACGATGCTACCTATTTGCCCGATCGGATATACCCGCCCTTCGAAGGTTCGGGTGAGCTCCGTAACATCCCCCGATAATTCGACACGAATCGAAGTTCCCGATACTTCGACGATATGCCCAATTTTCAAGTCTGAAATTAAGTCGAACGTATTCATTCTGCGCACGCCTCTGCTCCACTGCTGAGAATTTTGGTGACCCCCGAGAATGTCCACCAATCACGTTTCGCGTCTCCAGTAGGCGGGGAATGGGGGCCATCCGATCCAACATACAAACCATCTTCAGTAATTACATAAATCCGCTTGCCCCATGAACCCATTCTCCACCTTTCAAGTGTTGGATTAAGCTTTTGAGCAAAAGCAAGGAGCGTTGTTTTGTTTTCTGGCCGTTGAATCGCAAGCTCAATTTCTTGGTTAATATGCTCGTCTCCAAAGCTGTACCCGCAAGTTGCAAGGACATTCTCCTCTCGGGCACCAAGAGTCCGGCGCAACAGTTCAAATTGAGCAGCAAAGGGATCGCGCTGAGTTGCTAGATATTTGGTGGACTGTGGGTAGATAAGAACTCGAGAAGTCTTCTTTGGGTAAAGATCTCCATCCCGGACTCGCCAGACACGGTCATCTTCCCCAAGGTGCCAATCTATAGATCCGTGAAGCTTGATTACATGCGCGCGATCCCTGAGGTTCGGTTCCTCGTCTCCGTACCTATGACTTCTATACGCGACTGCTCCACCTGAAAAGCCGTCCCAGTAGGAGAAACCGCCCAAGGCAAGCGCATCCTCAAGAAGCGTGTCATAGTTGGTAGTGAAAACTCGGACAGCTCTTCGGCGCTCCGCGATTCCTGCTTGGCTTCGATTAAATAGGGCTGAAACGAACTCTAAATGCTGGTCGATAGCGACGATTCGTTTCTCATGTGTTCCGATTTCCTCTGGAGAGCCGTCTGGTTTAGCTGGTTTGTATCCCCATCGAATGGTCTCAGCAATCCACGTCAGGACTCTTTGATGAAGACTATCGAGATCTTCTACCGAGAGAACCGCACCATCAAATGTCACGTTTTTGTCCTTGGATCGGTCGGCTATCGCGCGATGGTCACCGAGTTGGCTCAAGATATGCTCTATATGAGCATCCTCGGTGAGTTGGTTCTTCACAAAATTCAAAACATTGACATCCGTTGCCTGTCCCTCATCTTGAGCCCTTTTAAAGACTCTTTCGGTTAAAGGCCACATCAGGGGGATGCCCGCATCAAGACTGATTCCTGCTCCGAATAGCCATGATTGGTGACTTGCGGCCAATAAGTCATCGAGTTGGCCTAAAATATCTTTTGTTGTCGAGTCCATTGCCCAATAGCTCCGCTTTTTGCTGCTGGTTGCCTGGTTAGGTGGCGGCAGCAGCCGTTTGTAAGATCAGTCGATTGTCTCCTTAAATCTCACTGATGGCGCTGTTATTGAGACAATGCCCGTTACAGACCGATACTTAGTTAGTCCAATACCCAATTTTTCCGTTTGATCTAGGTAGGACTCGTCAGTGTGTAAGACCCTGTGGAGGAACCCGCAATTTAGAATGTTCTAGAGTAATTGACGGCGAAAAGCAATTGCCCGAATGGACAGAAGAGTGAATACGCTGTATGTCAATCGATTTATAGTTCGCTGTACACTCTCCTGAACGTGTGGATTTTCAAGTAGAGCTGTGGTATCCCCTTGCTACCCTTCGGGCTAGTGACATTCCCGTTTCAGATGTCTCGCTTTCGATGCCCGATTATCGGTAAGATGACCCAAAAATAAGTTGTTCTAAGGAGTAGTTAGCTTGGAAGCTTTCAATGCAGATCCCTCTGCCGTAGATACATTTCTCAAACGCTGGAAAGGCAATTCGGGCAGCGAGCGCGCGAATTTCCAATCATTCATGCTCGACTTGTGCACGTTATTGAATCTGCCTCACCCAGATCCAGGTGACGGCGACACAAGTCAGAATTCCTACGTGTTTGAGCGGTTCATCGCTTCCGCCCGTGTCGATGGCAATACCGACAACCGATACATTGACCTATATCGCCGGGACTGCTTCGTTCTGGAAGGAAAACAAACAGGCAAGGAGCTCGCATCCCGAAGTCAGCAGAACGCGATAAACGCTGCAGTGGCTCAGGCAGAGCGGTACATTCGAGGACTCCCTCAGGATGAAGTAGAGCATGGTCGGCCACCATTTATCGTGATCGTCGATGTGGGCAATGCAATCTACACCTTCTCTGAATTCACACGGTCCGGTGGTAACTACGTTCCTTTTCCAGATCCTCGGCATTATGAGATACGTTTAGACGACCTTCACAAACCGACGGTACAGCACCGTATCCGTCAACTATGGCTTGCGCCGGATCAACTTGACCCAAGTAAGCATGCCGCCCGCGTCACCAAGGAAGTAAGCGCCAAGTTGGCGGAGCTAGCAAAGTCCTTAGAGCAGAGTGGCTACGAGGTCGCTCGAGTGGCTAGCTTTCTAAAGCGCTGTCTGTTCACCATGTTTGCCGAAGACGTGGAGCTACTCCCTAAGGCTTCTTTTCAGAACCTCCTGATCGATATCAAAGACCGGAACCCTGAGGCTTTCCCCCATGCCGTTCAGGCTCTCTGGGAGACTATGAATTCGGGGGGCTATAGTGAACGCCTTATGCAAACAGTTAGGTGCTTCAATGGTGGTCTGTTCAGGGGTATTGACCCGATTCCTCTCAATGTTCAGCAGATCCAACTGCTCATTGATGCATCTAAAGCTGATTGGCGCTTCGTTGAGCCCGCCATCTTCGGAACTCTGCTGGAACGGGCGCTTGATCCACGGGAACGCCATAAATTGGGAGCCCATTACACGCCTAGAGCCTATGTGGAGCGCTTGGTGATACCTACTCTGATTGAGCCGCTTCGAGAGCAGTGGGGCGATATTCGAGGTGCGGCAGAAACCTTTCTACGTCAAGGAAAAACCGAAAAAGCTCTGCAGGAAATTAAAGCTTTTCATTATCGACTTTGCGAGACGCGAGTACTGGATCCGGCATGCGGCAGCGCTAACTTTCTTTATGTTGCCTTGGAACATATGAAACGGCTGGAAGGTGAAGTGTTGGGCTTTATGTCAGAGCTGACTCGGGGACAGGGCGTTTTGGAGAGTGAAGGCCTGACGGTCGACCCGCATCAATTTCTTGGTCTGGAGATCAACCCTAGGGCCGCGCAGATAGCTGAGCTTGTGCTGTGGATCGGTTATCTGCAATGGCATTATCGCCTGAGCGATCGCTTGGATCTCCCGGAACCTATCCTCCGTGATTTTAAGAACGTTGAATGTCGAGATGCGCTGCTCGAATTTGACAGCCGAGTACCAGAAATGGATGAAAACGGGGAGCCGGTGACCATCTGGGATGGAATCAGTATGAGAGTGAGTCCAGTGACCGGCGAGCTTATTCCCGATGAAACAGGCCGTACTACTGTCTACCGGTATCACAACCCGCGAAAGGCCGTATGGCCGGAGGCCGACTACATCATTGGCAACCCGCCCTTTATCGGGGCCTCCACCATGCGAAGATCTTTGGGTGATGGTTATGTCGATGCAGTGCGGCAGGTGTTCAAAGGTGTGGTACCGGACTCCGCAGATTTCGTAATGTATTGGTGGCACACTGCTGCTGATAAGGTACGCTACGGAAGCGCTCAACGCTTTGGATTTATAACTACTAACAGTTTAAGTCAGACTTTTAACCGCCGGGTCGTAGAGCCACATCTGAGCGATGCAAAAAATCCACTTTCTTTAGCATTCGCGGTACCCGACCATCCTTGGGTAGACGTCAACGACGGAGCCGCTGTTCGAATCGCCATGACAGTCGGTGTGGCTGGCGAGCAGCCGGGACAGCTGCTCCGAGTAATCAAAGAGACATCTAGTGAAAACCGAGAAGTCCGCGAAGTGCAGTTGAGTCACAGTGGCGGCAAAGTGTTTGCTAATCTGACCATGGGAGCCGATGTGGCTAGTGCCAAAGCCCTTATGGCAAATTCTTCACTTACGAGCCGAGGGGTCATGCTGTTTGGTTCTGGTTTTATCGTTACATCGGAAGAGGCCACTTCGCTGGGTCTGGGCGAAGTGGAGGGTTTGGAGAAGATAATTCGAGAGTACCGCAATGGGCGTGATCTGACCCAAAAGTCTCGCGGAGCTAAGGTGATTGACTTGTTTGGCCTGAAAGCCAGCGAAGTCCGCGACTATTATCCTGCTGTCTACCAGTGGGTACGTGAACGGGTAAAGCCTGAGCGTGACCAGAACAGAGATAAAAGTATCCGAGAAAATTGGTGGCTACATGGCCGACCCCGCCCAGAGTGGCGTTCATTTGCCCAGGGGCTTTCATGTTATATCGCCACGGTTGAAACTACGAAGCATCGACTATTCACTTCGTTGAGCACAGATATATTGCCGGACAACATGTTAGTCAACGTAGCTGTAGATGATCCGGCAGTGCTAGGAATATTATCAAGCCGCATTCATGGGGCCTGGGCGCTTGCAGCTGGTGGGCGCCTCGGTATAGGCAATGATCCTCGTTACAACAAAACTCGTTGTTTCGAAACTTTTCCCTTTGCCGAGCTCAACGATGACCAGGCCGCCAAGGTAGGTGCCCTAGCTAAACGCATCGATGATCACCGCAAGTCGCAGCAAGCAGCTTATGGTGCACTGACACTAACTGGTATGTACAACGTCTTGGAAAAACTCCGCGCTGGCGAAGAACTCACCGACAAAGACAAGACTATTCACCGGCAAGGCTTGGTATCTGTGCTCGGGGAGCTCCACGACAATCTGGACTGCGCCGTCTTTGAAGCCTACGGATGGCCAGACTTGGCTGACAAGCTAGTAGGGCTTCCGGGAGCGACGACCCCCTTTCCTGGTAAACCAGCTGATCAGGTAGAAGCGGAAGAAGAACTCCTGATGCGATTGGTCGCACTCAACAAGCAACGAACCGAGGAAGAGTCACGTGGTATCGTTCGCTGGCTCCGGCCCGAGTATCAATCGCCCACTGAAGTTCAAACAGAAGTGGACATGGCGTCGAAATCTACTGCCACGAAACAGGTAACCGCCACCAGCAAAATCAAAGACACATTCCCGAAAGCCATCCCCGATCAGCTTCGAGTGCTACGGGCGGCATTGGCCGAGCGACCTTACACCACTGAACGTCTAGCCGAACGGTTCAAACGGAAACCTGTCAAGTCGGTTGAAGAGGGGCTGCTGTCACTCGCTGCTGTTGGAGTCGCTGAATTTGATGCGGAGACAAAGACTTGGCAGGTCATATAGCCGATGACACAACGGTGGTGTACTATCTTTTCGATTACTGATGGAATAGAGCCGCGAACTATGGACGAGACTCCCAAAGATTACGAAAGGTCTTTGACGGGCGAAGAACAACTAGATCCCGTTGTCCTGAATGCAGAAGAACTTAGAGCAAAAATGCTCTTAAACATCTTCGCAGGGCAACCTCTATACGGAGTAGATGAAGAATATACCTTCTTCTACGATGAAACCAATAACATTCGCAAGTTCTGGATCAGGGAAGATGGGCTCAACGAGAAGCCCAGAAATTTCGTCATTGGTGGAATTGCCCATAAAAAATCTGAACCGTTACTAGGGCTTGGCGAGCTGATTAAGTCGCTGCATATTCAACCGTCTGCTAAGGAAATCAAGTTTAAGCAGCTTGCCACCGGCAGTTATCTCGGCGTGCTAAACTCCAAAAAAATAAAGACGCTCTTGGAGTGGTTGATCGCTAATGGGGTGTTTATCCATTACTCCAACTTCAATATCCTCTATTGGTCGCTAGTGGACATTGTGGATTCACTGTGGGAAGAGCACGATTTTCGTAAATATATGCCGTATGTCCTGCACATTAAAGGTGAGCTTTTCAACCTTGCCAATGTCGACTTAGATCGATTGGTGCCAATTCTTAAAAAGTATCGGTTTCCAAATGTCCAGCGGAATGCGAGTTTTTCGTTCATGACTGAGTTTGCTAATCATCTAGAATCAGTCGCCAGAAGACCGCAATCTGAAATCAGCAAACTGGTTATATATATGGTTCGTAAAGCTGCAAACCTTCCTGAGTTGCCCTTCATCATGGACAACGAAGATGATGTCCTCATTGAGAGCTTTGACATGCTTTTTCAACGCCCTCTTTTCATCTATCCGACGAGTTCTCATATCTTCGACGAAGAAACGGAAGTTCAGGAGGCAATGAGGAACACAAAGATTATGTATAAGGGTAGATTCGTAGAATATTCCTTTATGGATTCGCGAGAACGCATAGAAATTCAATTGTCGGATGGTATTTGTGGCTTACTGGGAAGTCATTTCAATTTCTTAGAAGAGCATTCTGTAGATGCACTTATTGAAGTTAAGAGAAATCTCAACCCCACCCAAAAGCAAACTCTCTCGTTGTTCAGAAAAATTATAGAAATATCCGACGCTCAAAGCAATGGATTCATGCATAGGGTCGCCCCGATCGATAGTGATTATAAGAATAACTACTTCCTGCACGACCGTCCGCTACCTGCACATTTGACCTGATCACTGCGCGTCGATTTAGCGTCATTCTAGGGTTAATGGGTGCCTGTTAAACTGGTGGTGATTCACCTAGCATTCTGTGAGAAGCACTGCTACGCTCAGTGTATTACTGACCATACCATTCAGGAGGAATCAGTTTTCTTCCATCGCGCCATACATCAACTTCCTTTATATTCGTCAATTTTCCGTATATATCGCTATCGGCATGGTCGAGAACGATAAATTGCCAGCAGGCTCCATCTTTCGAAACAGACTTTGACAGCGCTGCAAATATCTTCTGAACTGCCTCAAAGTCTTCGTCAAAATCCTTGAAATCTTGTTCTTTCTTCTCCGGATCTGGATTAATTCGGACTTTAGGGAAGTATACTTGGCTCGGCTGGTCGAAAATAACGAAACTGGGGACGCTTGAATGAGGAAGAGAGGCGAAGTATTCCTGAAAGGCGCACATTGCAGCTATGTGAAACGCCACCCAATTGGATGCACTGCCAACCTCAGCAAGAAAATGCCAATCACCTTCACTTCCCATTACTCTTATGGCAAGTTCTTTTATATTGACTTCTGGACTTCGGCTTCGATACTTTTCCTCGACATCAAGCTCTTGAAGGTACGAAAGCATTATCTGAGATATATTTGAAGTCGCTGCATTCACTTTTCGGCGAATGGCCTCTCCATCCACAAGGAGTCTCAGGTTTTGATACTCGGTTTCCAATTTCTCGATTTGTGCCTCTAACTCTCCGGATTCTAGAAGTTTTTCAAATCGCTCAAGTGAGGCCTTGAAATGCCCCAAGAAGATATACATTTCTTTGTGTTTATAAAATTCCCGCTGAGCTTGTTTGTCGTTAGATAAATTCCAGTCATATCGCTCTTGCAGATTGCGACGCTGTGCTAGCTTTTCTTCAAGATCTTCTTTTAGTTTAGACTCCTCGCGCTCAAAGCTGGACGGTATCGTTTGAAACTTACTCGCTTCCCTTTCGTACTCCTCAAGAACGCTACAAATCTTGCTCATCTCTGCGCGGGCCGTGTGATGCCCCTCTTCCCCACAAACAGGGCAGGATGGAGCTCCATCGGTCATATCAGTTAACCACCTTGATAGATGTAAGCGTTCTGTCTTTCGTTTGACGACCGCTCCGTAACCACTAAAGCCAGCTTTAAGTTTGTCTAATTCCTCTAGCCGCTTTTTTATATGGGCAATATCAGTAGCAATAACATTAAAATCTTCTTCCAACTGACTAAGTCTTGAGTTCGACTTTAGAATTTTTTCCTCTGATACATCCGGATTATCAGGGCTTCGTACCAATAATTCTCTTGCAATTGCCAAAAGGGCATCTGGTTCTAGATCAGCGTCAAAATCATGATCCAAAAGGCCATAGTCAGCAGCAGTCTTTAAGTGGCCTAAGAGATTTGACCTCCAGCTATCGGAAATAGTTCTTTCCTTTTCCAGCTCGCGTCTCAGTATTCCGAGCTGTCTCTCTAAAACCTGCACTCGCTGTCTAGCTTGCAATACTTCTATAGTTTCTGCGCCCAAAATATACGGAAACCAGTTTCTCAGCTTTTCTCTGTGCTCGTGCGCGTGGGTTTTATAAAAGAGTATATTCTGGTTTGCAACAATGTCCTGTGTCTGGAAAACGAAAGCCATGAGGTCACGAAAGCTAAGCCGGGCCTTAAATCCGTTTTGGCCCTCCTCATTAGTATCTAAACTAAAGAAGGGAAGGGACGCAAGCTCATTCAGATTCTGTTTGATGTCGGCCAATGAAGAATTGCTATTCGTTAAGATATTAGGGACATCTATCCTACTGGCTCTGAAGTAATAAAACTCGTTAGATGACTCATTGCCGGAAGGCACCTTTCTGGCAATAAGTATTTGTTCGTTATCGTTTTGTAAAACAACACCATACCAAGAGGCATGATCTCTAATTGTATCTATAGGAATGCTGCATTTACCGGAGCCTAGGCAGTAATCGATTATTGGAATTATTGCGGATTTGCCGGTCCTTGATGCCCCTGTAATGACATTAAGCTTGTTTAACTCAAAAGTGACCTCTCTGGGAGGGAAAGAGTCGTCGCGAGGCCATATTATCAATTTTCGTATTTGAATATTCACTAAAGCACCACCTTCAAAAGTGCAGCAATTTGGCTGATCTCATGCTGTGAAAACCAATTTCCTAGCGTTTCTGCTCTTTCGCCTAAGGATTTGATTGACGGTTTCAACGCATTGCCTCTTTTGGGTCTGGGCAATTGGGTATGTGGGTAGAGACGCGCGTCATCAGGATTAAGAGTTAACAATCCGTAACGGATGGCGATATCAATAGACGAGAACGTATAATTCCTGTGCGTGATGATCCTGTTTTGTAAAGACAGGAATACGTCGATGTCCTTATTTTCGGTGAAGCTTCTGCTGTAGGACTGAAGGCCCTTGCGGTTGCGTGAGATCGGTTTAGTTAGCCTTTGGTCGGTCAGTATAGCAGTCGCCATGAAGTGAAGGAGAATGATGGGCGCTTCGCCATCCGGATGGTTACTTGTGTAACCATGACTAAACCGCCACAGCAGATATGAGCCCAAAATGGGCGTATTCCAAATTCTGACTTGTTCGACAAGGCTGCTCACGGTACAGCTCCTAATTATTGCTCTTTTTTCAGTTTCGTTAGCCAATCCTCGTGCCATCCGAGTAGATTTTGGTTGGCTAGATCGTGGTATACGCCAGGAATGGTGCAAGAGGGTGGGTATCTTCCAGCTATCGCGTGGTTTCGCTCCATGCAACTAAAGTAAACTAGTTGGCCTCTCTCTTCGGGGCTAATCAACTTATTGGTGATAGAGACTTGTTTCTTAGTGCCTGTCCAAAATCTTTTCAGCGCCTCTTCCAACTCTACGGCTGATCTTTCATCGATAAGATCGTCTTCAATCCATTTCTCAATATTTACCTTTGAGCGGAGAAAGTCTGATACGGCTTTTACTTGATCCTCTTCGCCCAATTGAATGAGTAAGATTTGTTGGAGGTAAGTGGGATAAGTATTTATCTCGGTTTTGACCTCATCGTCGTTGGATAAATATTCTTTCGTAAAATCAATTAACTCCCTAGTACGTGCTCGTTCTAATGTGTGCGCTAGCCGCTTCCTAAAGTCCTCGTATGAGATTATCGCTGGGAGCTTCTGAGAAACAGCTTGCATGACTGCATTCGTAGTCCAACCAAGCAATTCATCGTGTATAAAACCAGCGGAGTTGGGGGGGATAATCAGCTGATCAAGTTTTGCGAGAATCTCATCGCTGCCACTTTTGGAACCAATTACTAGCTCAAAACGAGAAATTATCTCTTCATATAAGTTTTTGTGATCGAGAATTTTCCTAAGATAAATATAGGTGGGATGTTGTTCAGAAAGTTCTAATAACAATTGTTCGGAAGCTTGTAGGCAGCTAGAAATTTGATCTGTGGAGGCGCTCTCTGAAAGTTTATCAACTAGTCCTGGGGTCCCGGCATGGTTGATATAAAGTATAAATCTAGTTTTTTCGAGGTTTAATTTTCCTTTTAATATCGCTTCAATCCAGTTGGAAAAGGTCTTCCAAAGATTTGTAGATCTGTCTGTGACAGGGTTTGAACTTAAGGAAGATTTATCCTCCTCTGTAATCAAGGCGTTTTCACCAGCCTTGACAGCGACATCGCCTAAAACCTCCACGCTAACTGCTGATCCAGGCTCCGCGTTTAGCAGGTAAATCACCGCCCTTTGTAGTTGCAACAAATAACCATGCATTTGGCCTGGCGCTTGCGACATTTCATGTCCCCAGTACTTTTAGTTTTTAGTTGTAGAAACACTGTTGTTTGCTGTTTCTCCCATTTTCGGTAGCACATGGGAGCGCCTGCTTATGGTTGGCCTTGCTGTCATCCACTTCCGGGATGAAGCGCAAGTAATATTTCTGTATCGTGGTTTTATCCTGTTACTGAGAAGAGTGCAACTCCGGCTGTGTGCAAAAAGATGGGCCAAGCCCGAAAGTAACAGGCTAGATCCGCGTATAGCTGGTGCGGAGCTTCTCCCATCGCCGGTCGAAAGGCGTCAGTCCCGAGGTGATTCTATTAAAAAGCAAGGAAGCGGTATGCTGGGTCCACTTCGAGTCGAACGGAGGTCAAGCGGGCTTATAGGTCCTTAAGCTACTTTTATGTGTAGGTTATTGTGTAGTATTTAATAATTAAACTAAAAAATACCATTAAATACAAATGCATAACACCAATGCACTATCAGGGTATCTGTTTGTAGTTCGGTCTTTATATATCGGGAGGCGTTGATCGGTAATCTTCAGCGGAGGTTCGGAAGTGATAAATATTAGAGTATTGTTTGTTATTTTGTTGGTATAACTAATTATGTAATTTAACTAATTGATATATATAGGTGTATGGTGCCCCGGGCAGGATTCGAACCTGCGACCTGCCCCTTAGGAGGGGGCCGCGCTATCCAGCTGTGCCACCGGGGCATGATTAGTTCGGTCGGCGGGTATTGATAGCGGGCGAAAGTATAACATGGTGTTCGGGCGCGTTGGGCTACATGGAGGCGGCGGCGGGCTCAGGTGTTTCCGGTTCGGCCCAGCGCTCTTTGATTTCCAGCAGTTCTGGCAGCTGCTGCAGGAACAGTTCCACCAGCTCAGGGTCGAAGTGCCGTCCAGCTTCTTCCTGAATCAGCGCGATAGCTTTTTCCACTGGCCAGGCCGGTTTGTAGGGGCGGGCGCTAACGAGTGCGTCGAACACATCAGCAATCGCAACGATACGGGCTTCGACGGGTATTTCTTCGCCTTTCAGGCCGTGTGGATATCCTGATCCGTCCCATTTTTCATGATGATACAGGGCGATCTGGCGCGCTGTGTGCAGCAGGCCGGTGGATTGTTCGCCAATAATGTGGGCGCCAATAACGGGGTGCTGCTTCATGACGTCCCACTCGGCTGCATCCAGTTTGCCTGGTTTGGCCAGAATAGCGTCAGGTATGCCGATTTTGCCGATGTCATGCATGGGGGCAGCGTGCAGCAGCTCTTCCTGAGCCGCCTCAGAGAAGCCAGCCGCTCTGGCCAGCACTCGGGAGAAGTGGCTCATGCGGATGACGTGCAGGCCAGTTTCGTTGTCTTTGTACTCGGCTGCCAGGCCCAGACGCTGCACGATCTGCAGGCGTGTCTCGCGCAGCTCATTGGTGTGTACCAGTGACAAATGAGTTTTTACACGGGCCCGGACTATAGCCGCGCTGATGGGTTTGGTGATGTAGTCCACAGCGCCACAGTCAAAGCCTTGTGTTTCGTCGGCTTCGTCGTTCAACGCGGTCACAAAAATGACGGGAATTCGGTGGGTCCGCGAATTGGCCTTCAATTGCCGACAGGTATCGAAGCCGGTCAGTCCGGGCATCATCACATCCAGCAGAATAAGCTCAGGCTGCTCGCTTTCAGCCAGCTCCAGCGCCTTGCGGCCATCGCGGGCAAACAGTAATCGATAATCCTGCTGCAGAACCTGTCTGAGGACCTGCAAGTTGACGGGTTCATCGTCAACCAGCAGCAGAGTCGGTCGATCGGCAGAAATAGTCATGATGTAGTACCGTGCTGATTCTTTTCGGTGTCCAGAATTTCAACGGCCTTGTCGAAATCAAAGTTGTCCAGAGCAGTAGTTAACTGACGTTGCAGCGACGCATTTAATCCCTTGGTGACTTGCTGCACGCTGCTTTCATTCAACTCGCCTCGACGCAGATCGTCGAGAAGCGTGTTGATTGCCCCAAGGTGTGAGGCGGTGTCCGTGGTAGATTTCCGGGCGTCTTTAACCGGAGCGTCTAGTTCGGATTTTTCAGCGGCCTCCGGTGATGTAGCGGCTTCGCTCTGCGCCGTTGCGGCAACTTTTTCCAGCTCGTCTGCAATCTGGTCCATGACCTTTTGCTGGTCGCCTTCAGGCGCGGACTGCGCTGCTGAGAATTCCAGCTTGTGGCACAGAGCGGCCAAGGTCTCCAGACCAAGATTGCCTGCGCTGCCTTTAAGCTTGTGCAGCAGCATCGAGAGCTTTTTTTGATCGCGGTGTTGGAGCAGGTGTCGCAGCATTTTACTTACTGACAGGTGGTTACTGACAAACGATTGCAAGGCTTTGCCCAGTGCTTCATCGGAGCCCCAGCGCTGCCACGCCGCTTCTCTGTTGAAGTGACGCATCTCAGGTTTGTTGCTGGCCTCAAGGGCATCGCTGTTTGTCTTTTCAGCTGATCGACGTTGCTGATTGTTGTTAAGGCCGGCGTCAGTTCCGAGACCCATTACTTTTTCGATTTCATCGTTCAGTTGTGCACGATCCAGCGGTTTGGAAGCGAACCCGTTCATGCCTGCGTTGCGGGCTGCCTGGCGATCGCGGTCCATGACGCTGGCAGTGAGGGCGATAACAGCAGTGGGCTGTTGACCCGTTTCACGTTCATATTCCCGAATGGCTTTTGTGGCCTGCAGACCGTCCATCACCGGCATCTGCACGTCCATCAATACCAGGTCGAATTTAGTCTGTTTGTACGCTTCAACAGCTTCTTCGCCATTACTGGCCAGGACCACTTCGTGCCCGGCATTGCGCAGCGTAATTTTTAACAGCTCAAGATTTTCGGGCACGTCGTCAACAGCCAGCACTCGCAGGAACTGATTCTGGCTGTCGGCATTGCGGACCGGAGCTTCGGGCAGGCGGGCCTTTGGCAGAGGCAGTTTGACTGTGAACGTAGAACCAGTACCCGGTGTGCTCTCGGCAAAGATGTCGCCTCCCATCAATTGTGCAAGCTGTAGAGCAATGGTTGTGCCCAGACCGGTGCCACCAAAGCGGCGGCTCATGGTGGCGTCGGCCTGCGCAAATGGATCAAATATTGCTTCCAGTCGATCAGCGGCTATGCCTATGCCAGTATCCATGACACAAAGCGACACTTCTTTATCCGAGCCACTTACAAGCAGGACCACGCCGCCTTGCTCCGTGAATTTGACCGCGTTGCTCAACAAATTAAGCAGCACCTGCCGAACACGCAGCGGGTCGCCCAGGTAGACGTCGTTGTTCGCCTGATACTGCAGCTCCAGTGTGATGCCCTTGTTCTCTGCCTGCAGCGCAAGGACCTCTGTCGTGTCCTCACACAGCTGTCTCAGAGAAAATGCCTGAGCTTCCAGTTCAATGGCGCCGCGTTCAAGTTTAGCGGTGTCCAGGATGTCATTGAGCAGACGCAACAGGGATCGTGCCGAGCGATGCACGGTGCTGGCATGGCGATACTGCTGCTCGTCCAGGGGCGTATCCAGCAGCAATTCGCTGAAGCCGATGATGGCATTCATCGGGGTGCGGATTTCGTGACTCATATTGGCAAGAAAGGTGCTTTTTGCCTCTGCAGCTCGCTCGGCCTGATCGCGTGCGCTGCGCAGATGCTGTTCGAGGATCTTGCGCTCATCAATATCCGCCAGCAGCCGGGCCTCGCTGTCCTGTACCTGATTCAACAGGTCGCGATAACGAAGGGCACCATTGGTGGCGGCTACAACAACGGTCAGTGCCAGCACGGCAAAGCCAATGCCCAGCGCCAGTGGGGTGTTGTCTGCCGATACGCCAAGTGTCAGTTGCTCATGGCCAACAAAACGGGCTGCCAGCATTCCGGTGTAGTGCATGCTGGTAATGGCAAAGCCCATGCCAATGCCGCCCAGGACCAGTGATGTGCTGGTCGCAAGATTCAAGAGCCGGCGCAGGCCATAATGCAGCCACAGTGCCAGCATGGCCATCACCACGGCTACAACGATTGATACGCCGAACAGAACCGGGTCGTAGCGCAGGTCTGCCTCCATGCGCATAGCGAACATGCCGACGTAGTGCATTGCGCCAATGCCCGCTCCAACCAGCAGGCCGCCGAGCAGGATGACGGGCAGCGTCTGCCGTGAAGCGGAGAGTATGGACAAAGCTATGGCTGAGGCGAGCAAAGCGGGTAACACGGAGGCGAGCGTCAGATATGGATCGTAGCTGACGGCTATTGGCAGCTGGAAAGACAGCATACCGATGAAATGCATTGCCCAAATGCCAAAGGCGAGTGTAACTGCACCTGACAGCAGGGCTATGCGCGCACTGGCTGGACTGGGTGCGTTACGACTCATACTGGCGAGTTGTAATGCGAAGCCCGAAGCCAGTATCGCAACTACCAGAGACAGCAGCATCAGGCCAAATTGATGGTGACCCATCAATAGTTGTGACCGCTGATCGGTAGGGATGGAAAACAGACTGAGCAAAACAGGCTCCGGATGGTCCAGAAACAAAACTCACACGATAGAATATAAAGTACGTCGGCAGACGTATCGCAAAGTTTAATCTGGAGGAAAAAGGCTCAGACTAATCTGAATTGCGCAGGGTGTAAATCCGGAGCTAGCGGGCGGCTGCGTGGCAGGCCATGTGCTGTATGACGCCAGGCTTCTGACAGGCCAGTTTGCAAATGCGGTACTGGTACTGTCGGGCGCTGGGATCGAGCTCGCTGGCTTCATCAATAGCCGCTTCCAGGTCGGCTTGTGCCGCTCTGCGGGTCAGATAGGGGCCGGAGATGTTGACCTGAAGTGCGGGTTCTTCGGGGTCAGTCGCTACGATATAAAAATTTTCCAGATTCATCGCTACTACACGTTGTCTTTCATGAAGAGAACGGCTGCAAAGCCAATTTATTTCGGTGTGGCTGGCTTGTGGCCGGCGACCGATAATGGCGCGGTATTATCCGCCTTTATTTTGCCTTCGCATAGCCCTGTTACACACTTTTTTGCTGATTTCCTTTACAACACCGATTATCAGCATCCGGTCCTGAACACAGGCTGAATCACCTGACGGAAATCACCATTTACAGCCGCCGCGTGGCAGAGTAATCTGCGCGGCGTGTCTGCGATCAGTATCATCATTCCGGTATTCAACGAGTCACTGGCTATACGTCGCCAGCTTCCTGCTTTGTATCGGCTGAAACAGGCGGGTCATGAGTTGATAATTGCCGATGGTGGCAGTCATGACGACTCCTTGCAAGTGGCGGGCGATGTCGCTGACCATATAATTGTCACTACACCGCCAGGTCGTGCCCGACAGATGGCCGCAGGCATCGAATTAGCCAGCCACGACATCCTGCTGTTCCTCCATATCGATACAATTTTGCCGGAAGCGGCAGCGCAGCTGATTACCTTGGGGCTGCAGAGCAGCGGCCGGCTTTGGGGCCGGTTTGACGTGCATCTCGATGGTGAGTCCAGGGGCTTGCCTATGGTCGCCTGGCTGATGAACTTGCGGTCGCGGCTGACATCAGTGGCAACGGGCGACCAGGCCATCTTTGTGAGTCGCGAGCTGTTGGATCGTGTCGGAGGCATGCCGGATATGCCCTTGATGGAAGACATTGCCCTGAGCAAGCGGCTGCGCCGATCTGGCAGGCCCTTGAATATCAAGGTCAGAGCCATCAGCTCAGGGCGCCGATGGGACCGGCATGGGCTCTGGAAAACTATCGGATTGATGTGGTGGCTGCGCCTGATGTACGTATTGGGTGTCTCGCCCGCAAGACTGCATCAGCGATATTACGGGCAGATGCGCCGACACGAATGCGATCGCGCCAGGTTGTTGTTATTTGCCAAGACGCCACGCCAGGGCCAGGTTAAAACACGCCTGCAGCCATTACTGGGGGAAGAAGGGGCGCTGCGTCTGCATCAGCAGCTGATAGCACGGGCATGGCGGGAGCTGGGCCATCAAACCCTGCTGCCGGCGCAATTGTGGGCGTCTGAACCGGGGCAAGAGGCGTTCTTTGAGGGGCTGGGAGCTGCGGGATTTGTTTTTTATCAATCCGGCGCGAGTCTGGGCGAGAGAATGGCACACGCTGCGCAGCACACGCTGGCGCACATGGAAGCAGTGGTGATCGTGGGTTCGGATTGTCCGTCGGTTGACCTGCCATATGTCAGGCAGGCACTGGACTGCCTGAGGCAGGGTGTGCCGGTTGTGCTGGGACCCGCCGAGGACGGAGGTTATGTCCTTATCGGCTTGTCGGCACCGCTTGCGAGTGAGACGCTGACTGCTCTATTTTCAGAAATCACATGGGGAAGCGGTCAGGTTATGGAGCAGACCCGGCAGCGATTGAAGTCGGCAGGGATATCCTGGGCCGAGCTGGAACCGCGCTGGGATGTCGATCGCCCTGAGGATCTGACGAGGTTGGAGGCGCTGCTGGCTGAAAGCTAATCGACGATACTGTTGCGTTGCAGCTGGGTGACAAAGCGGTTAATGCTGACCTGATCCTGGCGGCCCAGATTCCCGAACTGGAATCCACAGATAGTCTGATTGGTTTCCTGCGCGAATTGTGAGTAAACCGCCTCGACGGGGCAATCAAGGGTATGTTCAACCAGAGCCAATTCCATTTTTGCCTGCATCGACTCCAGCATTTCGAAGTCTGGCTTAAGCCTTCCTTCCACGACAACCCGGAATCCGGTGGCCGACATGTTCTGTAACCGCCCTTTGACCTTGGGAAGTTCATTTTTACGAGTCAAAACGACGTCTGTTGACATCGTTGTCGGGACCCAGGCACGGAATGCATCACGTCGCTGCAGATAAAGCAATCGTTCCGGAAATGCGACTTCGTAGAATTCACCATCGCGATCGACGCCAACCCGCTTAACCACCAGGTCCTTGGCGTGAACACGAATTCCATTGATGGAAGCGTAGATTGCAAATGGGTCTCCCTCAATTGCCCGCTTGTGTGCAACCGGCAGTGAAAATTCATCGAGGTGAAACACTTTTTCGCGCAGATTGACGTGCAGTACGATAGTGCTGAACGGAGTCGTCAGTGACTGGAACTGGATATTGATGGGAGAGCGGTCAGCCTGTAATGTCCTGAGCACACTAAAAATATCGCCCGCCGAGGTGTAGTATCGTTCACTGCCTGTCATGGTATGTCCGTTGTTATTCAGGCATTGCCAAGATCGCGTTTGATGGTGCTAGAACCGGTGGTGCCATGGCTATTGTAAACATTCTCCAGCGGTTGGGAACCATGAAGAATCGCCAGTGCACGCTGGGTGTTAAGCTTGCTGCGGTGCACGATTATTTTGTTGGTTTCACTCAACTCGCGGCATTGTTGCAGCCGGTGCTCAATTGCATCAAGCAGGTCAACCGCGTGAGAACTGTTCTGTTTGAGCAGTGCTTTAAGCTGGGTCAGGCTGGTCTGGCTGGCAGGCAGGCCAGCCTTCTGTAGAAGTTGCCGGCGTCGGAAATCATTGTTTTCGATGGCACCCAGCAGCGTTTGTTTTTTTTGCAGCAGGCTGTTGAGCTGATCCAGGTCCCGCTTTTCCAGACAACTACGCTCCGCCTGCAGTACTTCGTACAAGGCATCCAGTTTTTCGCGGTCATCTTGCAGCAGGTGCTGCAGTTCGTTGTCGCTCATGCAATCCGTTTACAGGTTTTTCTCGAACGCCAGGATCTTGTCAGCAAGCCGAAGGCTGTCAACTGAATAGTTACCGGACTGTATCTTGTCACGCAGTTCACTGACACGCGCCGCGTCAGTATCTGGCAGTGCACGAACGCTGCTTTCCAGCGCCTGCAGGTCAGTGGCACGGCTGCTGATCGAGACAGCATCCACTGCCTGGCTTTGAGCTTCGCCCTGAGAGTCGGTACGGCTGTGGCTGGTGTTGGCGCCAGTGGCTGCCTGACCGTCAGTCTGCTTGACAGTTGAACGACTGTCCGGAGCAGATGAAGAATTGCCGATCGATGAAATAGCCATAATCAAATACCTGTAATTAGCTGTCAGATGCTGTCAGATGCTGTCAGGAGACAGCGTTTAACGAGCTTCTCAAAAAGAGTATTACCTTCCTGACCAATGTAACGGCCGATAAATGTCTAACTTTAGTGTTTTTGATGTGTTTTTGTCGTGTTGCGTCAAAAAACCACCTCTGCCTCGCCTTCAGCGATCACGATGGCCTGTACGACACGTCCCGAGCGGTCATTGCGGACGGGTATCTGCCGCCCCTGCTGACCATCCTGCATCGCCGTGCCAGTGTGACGAATGCTGACGCTACCCCGGCTTGCCGTGAGGACTACTGTGTCGCCGCGCCTGACCAGCGTCGGGGCCTCTAATATGTCCAGCGTCAAGGCATCGCCCGGGCGCAATGAACGCCGCAATACCTGTCCAACTACAGGTTCGGTCGATTCGAGTATCTGGCCGCGAATCTGGCTGACATCCCGCTCTTCCAGCACGACGTCCGGCGGATTGATGCGCGCGCCGCGCTCCAGAGCTCTCGAGCTTACAGCGATTTCTCTATAAACCTTTACCTGTGCCGCCACATGGCGCGTCCAGGGGGCGTTGTCACTACAACTAACCCTGACGGTCACCCGGCCCCCGGTGTTTCCGGAACCCAGCGAGTTGAGGCTACTCTCCAGAGGTACCTGACACACTGGAATCTGCAGCCTGGGATCAATGGACGCCATTTCGATTTCTACACGATCGCCCTGATCCGACCAGTTTGACTGTAGTGCCTGATAGGCAGCGTCCAGCAGCTGCTGCGCGCCCGATGATGTCTGCGCCAATGCCGAAACTGGCACCCAAAGCAGCATCATGGCGGCAAATAAGTGCCGCGCCACCGCGTTAATAACGGCAGTATGCGAGAAAATATTAGTGCTAACAAGCTTCATACTGTCAAAACCCTGACGCTTTTTTGTCATCGACGGCCAGGAATAGGCCGAAATTGGTCTGTTATTGATTTCTTTAGTAAAGAAAGCAAAAAACATGCCGCTAAGCATTGCCGGGGAAAGTGGGGCGGTTAGCGTGGGTATGGCGTGCATTAATTTTTGCACTTATGAAACGCGACATCCTGTCGATATAAAGAAAAGACAGGGCTCAGGCCCGCTACATTAGCGAATCTACACCGCAGGAGACTGAGATGGCAGGCGTATTGGACAGTGTTAACCAACGAACCCAGCTGGTTGGCCAGAACCGTCTGGAGCTGCTGATGTTCCGACTCAACGGCAGACAGGTCTACGGCATCAACGTATTCAAAGTCAAAGAGGTACTGCCTTGCCCACCGCTGAGCGTGCTGCCGCACAGCAGTCATGTGGTGCGGGGCGTTGCCTACGTGCGTGGCCGCACCATTTCCATCATGGATCTTAATGCGGCCACCGGCGGTCGGCCGCTGCAGGATGTGGACAAGTGCTTCATTATCATCACTGAATACAACAACTCCGTGCAGGGCTTCCTCGTCCAGGGAGTCGACCGTATCGTCAATCTCAACTGGGAAGCCATCAGTTCACCCCCCAAGGGCTCCGGTCGGGCGCACTACCTGACGGCGGTCACCGAGGTGGAAGGCAAACTGGTCGAGATTCTTGACGTAGAGCGTATCCTTGCCGAGGTATCGCCTGCCACCGTGGGTCTTAGCGATGCCCTGATCGACAGTGGCAAGCGTGGAACCGAACTGAACACGGTTCTGATTGTTGACGACTCAAGCGTTGCCCGCGCTCAGATCCGCAAATGCTGCGAAGCGCTGGGTCTGCAGACTGTGGTGCTCAATGACGGCAAGCAGGCACTGAATCATCTGCGCGGCATGTTGGATGAGGGAATTAACCCCATCGACAAGTACATCCTGGTTATTTCCGATATCGAGATGCCGGAAATGGATGGCTACACACTGACGGCCTCCATCAAGAACCATCCGGACATGGGCAAACTGCATGTCATGCTGCATACGTCACTCAGTGGTGTGTTCAACCAGGCCATGGTGGAGAAGGTAGGCGCGGACGATTTTCTGGCCAAGTTCCACCCGGATGAGCTTGCCAAACGAGTTCTGAAGCAACTGGAGCTGCGTCAGCCAGCCGCCTGAGACACGATGACGCAAGAGTCACCACAGTTCAGTGATGCCGACTACCAGGCTTTCAGGACCTTTCTCAGTCAGGCCTGCGGCATCGTGCTGGGCGAAAACAAACAGTATCTGGTCGCCAATCGCATGCGCCGCATCATGGAGCAGCACCGGTTCGCCAATCTGAGTTCGCTGGTATCACGCATTCATCAGGGCACCGTGCCGCACCTCAAAGAAGCAGTTATTGATGCGATGACAACCAACGAAACCTTCTGGTTTCGCGACATCGCTCCGTTTGACACGCTTCGGGATGTCATCCTGCCCCGGCTGGTCCTTGACGAGAAGCGTCTCAGCCTGCGCATCTGGTCAGCCGCGTGCTCGTCCGGGCAGGAGCCGTATTCAATCAGCATGATCATTGATGAATTCAAGGCGAGGAATCCGGGTGCACTGATGCGCGAGCCCGAAATTGTCGCTACTGATATCTCCATGACTGTGCTGAACAGTGCCCGCCTGGCTGAATATGACGGTCTGAGTGTCAGTCGCGGATTGAGCGAGGCGCGTCGACGGCAGTTTTTTGATGAGCTGGCGGGCGGGCGCTACAAATTGAAGGATTCGATTCGACAGCGCGTCTCCTTCAAGCAACTCAATCTGCAGGATAACTATGCGGGCCTGGGGCGCTTTGACATCATTTTCTGTCGCAACGTGCTTATCTACTTCGCGGCTGACTTCAAGGCTGACATCCTGCGGCGTATGCACGGGTCGCTGAATCCCAATTCCTATCTTATGCTCGGTGCTTCCGAATCGCTGCCTGGTGCTCTGGCCGGTCTCTACACGATGGAACGTGTCAGCACCAATATCAGTGTTTACCGCAGTTGATCGTCACTCAGTGATTTAATTCACCAACTCCCCGATTTCCTCTTCCTGGCCGACATCTTGCCGCCAACCGGCAAAGCTGTTGGGCAATGTTTTGCCGTTGTCTCGGCAATATTCTCGTAAGTATTTGTAAATATTAGACAATAATCTCTGGCACGGGATTTGCTCACACTAGCTCCAGAAAAGCCAAATGCAATCAGTGGAGCGACCCATGGCCATCAATTTTTCAAATGCCCTCGGCATGCACGAACAGGCGCTGACCTTGCGCAGCCAGCGTACGGCGCTGCTTGCCAACAACATCGCCAATGCCAACACGCCCGGATACAAAGCGCGTGACATGGATTTTTCCGCACTGCTGGCCGAAGCCAGTGGCGCCGGGCGTAGCGTGGACATTACCCGCACTCACAGCCGCCACATCAGTGGGCTGCCCGCCATGGCTTCTGCTGAGCAGATGTACCGCGTTCCATCACAGCCTTCACTGGACGGCAACACCGTTGATGAGCAGGTCGAAAATGCGGCATTCGCCCGCAACGCTCTGGAGCACCAGGCTTCATTCCAGTTTTTGAACAGTAAATTCACCGGGCTGCAGAAAGCCCTGAAAGGAGAATAAGCATGAATCTGACGCAGGTGTTTGATATCGCCGGCTCAGGCATGAGCGCGCAGTCGCTGCGACTGAACACAACGGCCAGCAACATGGCCAATGCCAACAGCGCCGCCAGCAGTGCCGACCAGACCTATCGGGCGCGCCATGCCGTTTTTGCACCGATGATGACTGCCGCCATGCAGGACCCGTTTGGTCCGATGAACAGTCAGCAGGCAGCTGTCGGTGTTCGTGTCGCGGGTGTGGTCGAAGACGCCCGTCCGCTGCAGGCCCGCCACGAGCCCGGTCACCCGATGGCCAACGAAGACGGCTATGTCTACTACCCCAATGTAGACATCGTTGAGGAGATGACCAACATGATCTCCTCCTCGCGCTCCTTCCAGCTTAACGTTGAAGTGATGTCAGCCGCGCGCACGATGATGCAGCGAGTGATGACACTGGGTCAGGCATAAGGAGACGATGATGGAAATCAACGGCGCAGGCGGCAATGCACTCAGTAAAATCCTGTCGGACTATGGTAATCAGGAAGAAAAGAAAACCAAAAACGAAATGGGCCGCGACGAGTTTCTGCGACTGCTGATAGCGCAGCTGGAGAATCAGGATCCTACCAACCCCCAGGATAATGGCGAATTTATTTCCCAGCTGGCGCAATTTTCCTCTCTGGAAGAAGCCCAGAAGATGACACAGAGTTTCGAGCAGTTCTCGTCTGCTTTCCAGTCCGCCCAGCACCTGCAGGCAACGTCGCTGGTGGGTCGTCCTGTGCATGTCAAAACAAACACGACGCAGTTGGGTGAAAGCGGGGCGATCAGTGTGTTGGCTGACTTCGATGGCGGCGCTCAGTCGGCGACATTACGTGTCTACGATGCCAGCGGCAAAGTTGTTGATCAGTTCGGTCTGGGCGAGCAGACCGATGGCCGTCAGGAGTTTTTCTGGACGGGCACAGATGCGAATGACGAGCGTTATCCGCCTGGCAAATACAGCTTTGAACTAAGTGTCAGCCGAAACGGCATAACAGAGCAGGTGCCCACCTATCTGAGTGCCAACGTCAACAGTGTCACGATAGAAAAATCCGGTTCACTGACATTGAACCTGGCCGGCGTCGGCCCGCGGTCGATGTCCGAAATTTTGCAAATCAACTAAACGAAAAGTAATTAATCAGCGAGGTGTCAGATGAGCTTTATTATCGGTTTGAGTGCGCTTAACGCAGCACAGCAGGAAATCAACGTCACCGGTAACAATATCGCCAACGCCGGAACCAACGGCTTCAAGAGTTCCAAGGCGGTATTTGGTGACGTATACGCAGCATCGGTTCTGGGTGGCGGCGGCACTCAGCAGGGTAGTGGTGTTACCTTGCAGGGTATCCAGCAGAGCTTCAACCAGGGCAACATCAGCTTTACCGAAAACACACTTGACCTGGCCATCAACGGCGAAGGCTTTTTTATTCTGTCAGGTGAGTCAGGTGCTGCGTACACGCGTGCCGGTGCTTTCGGTACTGACCGTTTTGGTTACGTTGTGACCAATACTGGTGAGCGTCTGCAGGGCTTCGCGCCCTCTGAATCCGGTCAGGCAACTGGCGGTGGTCCGCTGACCGATCTGCGCGTAACAACTGGCGAACTGCAGCCGCGCGCAACGACACTGGTTGAAAGTGAAATCAACCTTGATGCGGCGGCCATGCCGTCTGCCGTTATCGGGTCTACCTACATCTCCAATGGCGGAAACAGCAGCCAGCCGCGTTTGAATGGTGCCCTCATCTCCCCGGACAGCGATCCCAGTGATCAGCTTAACCCGTATACGGCCACCAGTCTTGTTGTCCGTACACCCAGTGGTGAAACGCAGCAGCTGGATATCGCGGCGGGTGCCTCTGCCAACGCGGTAGCCCAGCAGTTTGCCGGTGTCGAAGGTGTGGCTGCGGTGGGCACTACAGTAGGCTACATCAGTAACCTGCAGGACGGCGCGGATGCTGACGATCAACTGCGATTTGCCATCAATGGTCGGGACATCGTGGTCGACCTGACGGCGACCAACCCGCTGCAGGATCTGGCCAACAAGATCAATGCGCTGCTTAACAACCTCAATGCGACTGTTGACGGCACGCGGGTTCGAATCACCCATTCCACCGGTGCGGATATACGCATCAATACCGGTGGCAACCCCAGCGGTGCGCTGAGTTTTGAAGGTTCCACACGTGATGCAACGACCGGTGCATTCTCGCCGGTTGGCGTGCCTACAGTGGTAAACCTGGATGCCAACGACATCATGACCATGGGTGGTTTTGTGGAGTTCACACTGGATGAAAACGTATCCCTGCGCACCACCGATGAAGACCTGGATGGCAATCCAGTAGATCCATCGGATGCATTTACTATATTTGGAGACATCTCTGCGGAAGACGCTCTGGCAGGCACCGCCTTCGAATCCAACCAGTTTGATCCACGCAACCCGGAAACCTACTATCGTTCCACCGCTATCTCCATCTATGACTCGGTAGGTACTCAGCACTCGCTGGCCATGTACTTCGTCAAAGAACGGCCGGACGACACCGGTGACACTAACCTGTGGAGCGTCTACTTCCAGATTGATGGCCGCAACATTGGCTACGATCCGAACTCTTCCACCGGTGACCCGGTACTGGCGCGTTTTGATCTGCGATTTGATGACACCGGTCGTTTTGACCCCAACCAGCAGTCTATCGAAATCACCAACTGGTACCCGGTTGACACATCAGGTCGTCGTATTGGTGCCGGCCCGGTCCCTGGTAACGCCAACGTGTCCGACCAGACCACCAACTCCAACTTCCGGATTGACCTGTCCTCCATGACAGCTTTCGGTGGTGACTTCTCGGTTCAGTCCAACAACCAGGACGGTTTCTCCAAAGGTCAGTTGACGGGTCTGGAAGTCAACACGCGGGGTCTGGTGTCTGCACGATTCTCCAATGGTCAATCACAGGTACTGGGTGAGGTGGCGCTGGCCAACTTTGCCAACGCCAGCGGCCTGGCAAACCTGGGTGGCACGAAGTTTGCTGAAACCAGTGAGTCTGGTGCCGCTTCTGTCTCGGGTGCCGGCACGGCAGGTCTGGGTGCGATTCAGTCAGGCGCGTTGGAAGACTCCAACGTGGATCTGCCGACCGAACTGGTACAGCTGATTATTTCCCAGCGCAACTACCAGGCGGCAGCGCAGATTATCTCTGCCACCGATGACGCAACCCAGACCATCATCAACCTGTAATTCTGACAGTAAAGCCTGAAAACCGGAGATTGACATGGACAGAGCACTTTATCTGAGTATGAACGGAGCCTCGCAGGCAATGCGGGCACAGACGATTCATGCCAATAACCTGGCAAACGCCAGCACCACCGGTTTTCAGGCAGATCTGGCGCAGGCGCGCTCCATGGCAGTTTATGGGCCCGGCATGCCGTCACGTGTCTATAGCATGACCGAAAATCCCGGCACTGACTTTACCCGCGGGCCGCTGCAGCAGACGGGCAATTCGCTGGACATGGCTGTGAAAGGAGAGGGTTACATTGCCGTGCTGGCACCTGATGGCAGTGAAGCCTATACACGTGCTGGCGACCTGCAGCTGGGTGTGTTCGGCGAGCTGCTGACCGGCAGCGGTTTGCCGGTGCTTGGCAACAATGGTCCAGTGGTCTTGCCGCCGCATGAGAATGTTGAGTTTGGTGCCGATGGTACGGTCTCGGTTCGTGAACTTGGACAGGGTGCCCAGGTACTTGCCGCAATCGATCGCATCAAGCTGGTAAACCCTCAGCCCCAGGAGCTGGTCAAGGGTACCGACGGTCTGATGCGCCGCATAGATGGTGGCGAGACGCCTGCAGATGCGCAGGTTGAGCTGGCATCCGGCTACCTGGAAGGCAGCAATGTCAATGTGGTTGATTCCATGGTTGAGATGATCAGCCTGGCCCGCAACTACGAGATGAATGTGAAGTTCATGCAGACAGTTCAGCAAAATTCTGAAAGTTCGGCACGGCTTTTGCAGATTCAATAACAGCAGGCATTAGACAGCAGTCACGTCAGCGACAGATTCGAGCACAACGGGCCCCCGGGGGCGACAGCTCAGGAGTAAACAACATGCACGCAGCACTTTATGTTTCCAAGACCGGCCTCAGTGCCCAGGACACGCGCCTGGCCACTGTATCCAATAACCTGGCCAACGTAGCGACCAATGGTTTCAAAAAGGATCGTGTGGTTTTTGAAGACCTGCTGTATCAGATCCAGCGTCAGCCAGGCGCCAACTCTACGCAGAATACCGAACTGCCATCTGGTCTGCAGATTGGTACCGGTGTCAAGGTTGCCGGTACCCAGAAGCTGTTCAGTCAGGGAGCCCTGCAGACTACCGGCGAGTCGCTGGACGTGGGCATCAATGGACGAGGCTTTTTCGAAGTCATCATGCCGGACGGCAGCTCGTCCTACACCCGTGATGGCCAGTTCCATCTGAATGGCAATGGCGAACTGGTGACTTCACAGGGCTTCCTGGTGGCGCCGGGTATCACCATCCCGCAGGATGCGCAAAGCCTGACCATTGGTGACGACGGCGTGATCAGTGTGCGACTGCCGGGGCAGGCTACCACTTCAAATATCGGCAACATGAATCTGGTGGACTTTGTTAATCCGGCTGGCCTGCAGGCGCTGGGCGGCAACCTGTATGCAGAGACTGTATCCAGCGGAAACCCGCAGCAGGCAGCACCAGGCCAGAACGGCATGGGTACGCTTGAGCAGGGCTCACTGGAAAGCTCCAATGTGGAAGTGGTTGAAGAGCTGGTCGACATGATCACGACGCAGCGAGCTTACGAAATGAACTCAAAGGTTATTTCTACTGCTGATCAGATGCTGCAGTTCGTCACGCAGAATCTGTAAACCGTTAATGTTCAGAGCTTGAGAGAAACGCTATGAAAACACATCGTCTGATAGTTGCACTGTTCGCTTTGATGGCACTGAACGCCTGCGTGGTTCAAATGCCACAACCACCGGCACCGGACGATCCACGCTACGCGCCTGTCTGGGTAGGCGAGCATCGTGAGCAGGCACCTGTCAACGGGTCAATTTATCAGGCTGCCACCGCGACTAACCTGTATCAGCGCCGCGCCTACCGACTGGGTGATGTACTGACTATCAACCTGAACGAATCAACCACTGCCAGTAAATCTGCCGGCACGTCCTTCAGCCGTGACAGCAGCAATACAGTGGCAGACATGACCCTGTTTGGCACCAATATAGACACTAACTCATCGCTTGGTGGCAGTGCTGAGTTTGATGGATCTTCAAACAGCGATCAGAGCAACCAGCTGTTCGGCAATATCACAGTCACAGTGACTGATGTGCTGCCAAATGGTTTGCTGGAAGTGCGTGGTGAAAAGTGGCTGCAACTGAACCGCGGCGCTGAATACATCCGCATCAGCGGCCTGGTTCGCAAAGAAGATATCGCTTCAGACAACAGCGTGCCCTCAACCCGTATCGCCGATGTGCGCATTGCCTACAGTGGCACAGGCACACTGGCCGATGCGAATGAACCGGGCATTCTGAGCAAGTTTTTTGTCAGCAAGTGGTGGCCGCTGTAAGCGGCGCCTGAAACAGACTCTACAGGACTTAACAGACCATGTTGCTCACACAGATTTTTACAGACAGGAAGGAAGCTGTGCAGACAAAACGTACTAAAAATACTCTGGCTCGTGTCAGCCATGTTGCGCTGAGCCTGGTGATTGTGCTGCAGACAGTTCTGGTAGCGCCGGCGCAGGCCGACAGGCTCAAGGATATTGCCGACCTGCAGGGCGTGCAGTCCAACCAGCTGGTAGGTGTCGGTCTGGTGACTGGCCTTGATGGTACGGGCGACCAGACTACACAGGCACCGTTCACTGCCGAATCGTTTCGCGCCTACCTTGATCAGTTCGGTATTCCGATTCCCCAGGGTCAGAACTTTCAGCTGGGCAATGTTGCGGTCGTTTCCGTTCAGGCAGAGCTGCCACCGTTCGCCAAGCCAGGTCAGCAGATTGATGTCACTGTTTCGTCCCTGGCCAATGCCGACAGTCTCCGTGGTGGCACGCTGGAGCGCACCTTCCTGATGGGTATGGATGGTGAAGTGTATGCCACTGCTCAGGGCAATCTGATCGTTGGTGGTCTTGGTGTCGAGGGTGCTGATGGTTCACGCATCTCCATCAATATCCCCAGTGTTGGACGAATTCCTGGTGGCGCCATGACGGTCAAAGAAGTGCAGACCGCATTCAACAGTGGCGATCACATCACCTTTAATCTCAAGCGTGCTGATTTCACCACGGCGCGACGTGTATCCAGGGCGATCAACGACTTCATGGGCGAGGGCACAGCCTCTGCAATCGACGCTGTATCGATTCAGGTACGTGCACCTGCCGACAGTCAGTCTCGTGTGGCCTACATGTCAGAGCTGGAGAATATTCAGGTGGATCAGGGCGACGCGCCGGCGCGTGTGATTGTCAATTCGCGTACAGGTACTATCGTGATTGGTGAGCATGTACGTGTGTCACCTGCCGCTATCACACACGGTAGCCTGAGCGTCACTATTTCTGAAGGTTTTGCCGTCAGTCAGCCCGCTCCCTTTGGTGATGGCGAAACAGTTGTTTTACCCCAGTCGGACATTACCGTTGAGCAGGAAAACAACCGCATGTTCCTGTTTGATGCCGGCACTACGCTGTCAGACATCGTGCAGGCCATCAACGCCGTGGGTGCGGCGCCAGGAGATCTGGCGGCCATTCTGGAAGCCCTGAAACAATCCGGCTCGCTGCGCGCCGAACTGGTCGTGATCTGAGGACCTGACATGACCGCCATGAACCTGTCAGATGCATCGGTTTTCACCAACCTCAACGGGCTGAATGCCATCAATCGCGTGGGCAGGGAGGATTCTCCCGAGGCCCTGCGTGCGGTCGCGCAGCAGTTTGAGGCCATGTTCCTTGGCATGATGCTCAAGGGCATGCGGGCAGGAGAGGACGCGTTGTTCTCTGACAACTTCATGAACAGTAACGAAATGAAGTTTCACCGCGAAAACATGGACCAGCAGGTGGCACTGCATATGGCAACCAGCGGTGGTGTTGGTCTGGCTGACGCACTGCACCGTCAAATGATGGAACGATATATTCCTGACGCAGCCAGGACCACTGAGCAGCCGATGAATGACGACTGGCGCCGCCGCGCCACTGTTGAGCCCCCAGCGGCGGCTGCCACTAATCGTGAGTTCCAGGCGCCAACAGCTATGTCTGTTCGAGAACTCAAACCAGCGGTGAGCGCCGCTACCGTCAAGGTTCCAAGTGTGCCGGCCCGATTTGACAGCCCGGCCCACTTCGTTGAGACACTGATGCCGATGGCGCGCAAAGCAGCTGCCCAGCTGGGTGCCGACCCGCGTGCGCTGATCGCCCAGGCGGCTCTGGAAACAGGCTGGGGCCAGAAGATGATAACTGGCGCTGATGGCAAGCCCAGCTTTAACCTGTTTGGTATCAAATCAGGTGGCAGCTGGTCTGGTGACTCAGTGTCGGTCAGCACTCTGGAGTTCCGAGACGGTGTCATGCAGCGGGAGAATGCCGGATTCCGCGCCTACAACTCGTATCAGGATAGTTTTGACGACTACGTACAGTTGCTTCAGGACCAGCCACGCTATCGTCAGGCGGTTGAACATGCTGCCCAGCCAGAACGCTTTGTGCATCACCTGCAGGAAGCCGGGTATGCTACAGATCCTCTGTACGCTGACAAAATTAATCGCGTCATGCAAAGTCCGGTGCTCAATGTGGCTTCAAACCGTGGTTCGTCGTTAGTTGAGGTGAATGTCCGATGAGTACGCTGCTGAATACGGCCATTACCGGTATTCGCCTGAACCAGACCGCCATGTCGGTCACCGGTCAAAATATTGTTAATGCCAATACGGAAGGCTACAGCCGACAGTCGGTCAATCAGTCGACGAATCAGGCCATTCGTACGGCTGCCGGTTTTATTGGCACAGGTGTCTCAGTCGATGAGATCGTGCGTAATTCGCAAAAGTATCTGGTGGATCAGGTGCTGCGTGATGTTGGCAGCCTGAGCGACTCAGAAACCTATCTGACCAATGTGACCCAGATCAACAATCTGCTGGCTTCCGAACAGACCAATCTGTCCAGCTACGTGAATCAATTCTTTGATGCCTTGAATGAGTCAGTCAATGAGCCCGGTTCCATGCTCGGACGTGAGCTATTGTTGACGCAGGCGCAACAGTTGTCAGCGGGCTTCAAGTCAGTTGACGCGCGACTTCAAGAGCAGAAGATTGCCGTGAACAAACAGCTGCAGGGCGCCGCCGAAAACATTACCGCCCTTGGACGTCAGATCGCGGCCCTGAACCAGTCAATTGGTGATGCCACTTTTGAATCCGGTGCACCCAATGATCTATTGGACAAGTTGGACCTGCTGGTGCGCGAGCTGGGCTCCTATGTCAATGTGACAACCTCGGCCAGACAGGGAGGCGGTCTCGATATTTACATAGGTCAGGGGCAGCCACTGGTGGCCGGAACCAACAGTTTTCAGCTGCGAACAATACCTGGTGAACCTGATCCGACTCAGTTCGACCTGGCTATATCTAATAAAGTCGATTCCCAGAACATTACCTATCTGTTGAGCGGAGGCAGTGTTGGTGGGTTATTGCGTTTTCGTGAGGACGCGCTGCAGCCAGCGCTGGGTTCAGTAGGCTTGCTGGCGACCGGTCTGGCGGCGAAACTGAATGAGCAGAACCAGCTTGGTATGGATCTGGAGGGAAGTCTCGGTGGCAATATTTTTACCGATATTAATCACCCGACTGTTGCAGCTGGACGTGTTGTGGCGTCTCCTGATAATCGCCCACCCGCGGATCGTGAACTCAGCGTCACCATAGATGACGTCAGCAAACTCAACAGCAGTAATTACGAGCTGAGTTTCCCCGGTTCCGGTCGGCAGTACATCCTGAAAAGACTTTCCGACGACAAGGTGATGATGTCGGGGATGCTGGGTACGGAATTTCCGCAGGTTCTAAAAGTGGATGACGGGTTCAGCATTAATGTTGATGGTGGAACCTTCCAGCAGCGCGACAGCTTCCTGATCCGGCCTGTCAGCAGCGCAGTTGCCTCTTTTAATGTGCAGATTGCACGAGCAGAGGAGTTTGCCTTTGCCTCGCCCGTGAAAACGAGCGCATCGGTGGCAAACCAGGGCGGGGCTGAAGTAGTCTCAACACGTGTCGATACCATCGACACACCTGCCTTCAGTGACGGTGGTGCGCTGAGTCCGCCGATGATTGTCAGGTTCACTTCTGCAACGACCTATGATGTTCTGGATTACTCGGATCCGGCCAACCCGGTGCCGCTGGATCCGCCATTGACCAACCTGACGTTTACGCCGGGTGCAAACAATGTAATGCTGCCGTCGACACCAGGCGGTACCACGGTAGTTTCGCAGGGCGCTGCATCAGCACAACTGCAGATCGGCAGCGCCAACAATGGTTATCCCGGCGAAACACTGCGCATCCAGACCACTGATCCGGACACCGGGTTTATTAAAGAGCAACAACTGGCGCTGGCGGTTAATGAGTCTGCGGCCAGCATGGCTGCACGTCTCTCAAGTCTGAATGGCGTGGATGCATCGGCGCATACCTACATTGAGCTGACAGATTTCCAGCCAGGTGCGCCAGGTAACCCGTTGCAGATCAGTTTCAACGGTGCCAATCTGACCGATGTGAACTGGACAGCGCCGGGTGAGGCTCAGCCCGCAGCAATTCCCGATCCGCTCACACCCGATTTTCTGCGTGATCGCATCAATAATGATCCAGCTCTCCAGGCTCAGGGTATCTATGCGCAAAGCGACGGCACCAACCTGCGCATCTATGGCACCAGCGGCGAAGACTTTGACTTCAATGTTGACGGTGGTGGCTCCGTGCGCATGGGCGAGGCAGCTGATCTAATAGCACCCGCTGGAACACCGGTGGCAGTTACCATTGGCGGTACCGTCGAAGTACGGCTTGCTGCCAATACAGACATTACATCGAACCAGGCCAACGGTGTCTTTGGTCAGGCACCGGAAGCCAAGTCCAACTACACCGGCATTCAGCTGGTCATGACCAGTGGTAATGGTCCGGGCGGGCAACCCAGGGCTGGCGATCGTTTCATGATTGCCTACAACACTGACGGTACCGCAGATAATCGCAACGGGTCGCAGATGCTGGCGCTTCAGGACAGCAGTGTGCTTGGCAATGGCACGCAGAACTATCAGGACGTTTATGGCCAGTTGGCTGAGCGAGTCGGTATTCTGACCAGCCAGGCGCGCGTCAACGTGAATGCAGGTGAGTCCATGCTGCGTCAATCCATGGATGCCTCGCAATCGGTTTCCGGTGTCAACCTTGAAGAGGAAGCCGCCCGCCTGATTCAGCTGGAGCAACATTACAACGCGTCAGCCCGGCTAATCACACTGGCGCGCGACCTATTTGATACCTTGTTGGGAATGTAATCATGAGCTATCGATTATCAACCGGTCAGTTGTTTACCCGAGCGCTCAACCCGATGCTGGATGTGCAGAAGGCGGTGAGCAAAACGCAGGAGCAGATAGCGACACAAAAGCGCGTGTTGACGCCGGCCGATGACCCCATCGCTTCAACCCGAATACTCCAGCTCAACCAGGAGCTGGCAGGCCTGGACAAATACAACAACAGCCTGTCAACGCTTAAAAGCCGGCTGGAGCGCGAAGAAGTTGCCTTGGGCAGCGTCAGTAACCTGATACAAAGAGCCCAGGAACTGGTGGCGTCGGCGGGTAATGGGGCCATTAGCGCCAATGAACGTGGTTATATCGCAACAGAAATGCAGTCCGTCATAGATGCCATGGCGCAGGAAATGAATGCACGTGACGCTAACGGTGAGTTCCTGTTTGCGGGCTATCAGGGCAAGACGCAACCGTTTGTAAAAGGGCCCGATGGGCGTTATGAGTACAATGGAGACCAGGGGCAGCGGTTCATACAGGCGGGCCCGGTGACGTCTATTGCAGCAAATGATTCTGGTTATCAAGTGTTTATGGACGTACCAGGAGCAACCCCGTCTGCAGTTTCCCGCGCGGGAGATGGCAATCAGGCCCAACCACCGGCAACCATCAGCAAACCGTTTATTATCGATCAGGAACAGTTCAGCAATTTCTATCCGGAAAGCGTCACGATCGAGTTTCGTCCCAATAATGAAGTAGTGCCACCAGGCATGAATTATACCGTCAAGCAGATATCAGACGGACGTGTATTGAGCGAAAATGTGCCGTTTGTGCCGGGGCGGGGCATCAATATTAAAGGTGCACAGGTAAACATTGAGGGCCGCCCGGCTGTCGGTGATACCTTCACGCTGGAATCTACCGCGCGCAAAGGTCTGCTGGAAGGTCTGGAGGATTTTGTGGCTGACCTGGGACGCTTTAGCGACAGCGCGGCGGATCGTACCAAGCTGGCCAGCTCCATCGAGAATACTATTGCCAATCTTGGCAACGCGCAGGAAAAACTGCTGAACACGCGCGCCGCTGTGGGTTCGCGGCTGAATCAGGTTGATGCGGCAAAAGCCAGCAATGCAGATTTTGAGCTGGTGGTGCGCACAACGTTGTCGGAGCTTTCCGACCTGGACTACGCAGAGGCTATCAGTCAGCTGACTCAACAGACCTTTGTTCTAGAGGCAGCTCAGGCCACCTTTACCAAGATCACGCGGCTATCGCTGTTTAACATGCTCTGAGGCGTCGCACGAAGGCTCTGTATTTTCACTTCACTCGCTTTGTACCCGACTGTTCATTGACTGAATGAATCGGGTGCTAAAGTTTTCTGTTATCAGCCGATAAATATTCGTTAAGGCGTCGTTTCATCTGTTTGAGATTGCGCGCTTCGTTACCCAGTGCATCACGTTGTGATGCCAGTAACTGCACGATGTGGCGATCCTGTTCCTGAATTTTTTTGATGTCCTGTTGAATGATCTCCACCAGTTCGACAGCAATCGCCTGGTTAAAAAACTGTTCAAGTTTTTTGTCTCTCAGTGCGTGTAATGTATCAAGTTGTTGCCAGTTGTTCTGTTCGGCAAGCGACAGCAACCGGCCAGACATATCAAGTATGTCTTTCCATGCAAGCTGCTGTTTTTCAAGATCTATTTGATGCTGACTGGCCATGAGTGAAGCTGCACTTTGAGTGTGTGGGATCGTCGAGTGTGGAGCGGGAAGATTGTGATGTCTTCAATAATATTCACAATAACAGAAAAAAATTCTAAAGAAAAAAAATTTCTGACGAACCCCAAAAAATTGTTGAAAAACGCCTAAAGCTTTGTTTTTCCGTGTCGTTAAACCGGGTAACGCATAGCAGTGAGCGGTTTGAACGCGGTGATATGCGGTCCGGTTTTAATGTGTAAACTCAGGAGTAAACAAGCATGGCTCAAGTCATCAATACCAACATTGCTTCACTTAACGCGCAGCGAAACCTGAATAGCTCACAGGCTGGTACCAACCAGGCTCTCGAGCGTCTTTCTTCAGGTCTGCGTATCAACAGCGCAAAAGACGACGCCGCTGGTCTGGCGATCTCCACGCGCTTCACCTCCCAGATCAACGGTCTGAACGTTGCGGTCCGTAACGCTAACGACGGTATCTCTCTGGCAGAAACCGCAGAAGCCAGCATGGGTTCCATGAACGACTCTCTGCAGCGTCTGCGTGAACTGGCAGTACAGTCCGCTAACGGTTCCTACTCTGACGCTGACCGCGAACTGCTGAACGCAGAAGCCCAGGCGCTGATCGCAGAAGTCGGCCGCGTCGCTGACACTGCAAACTTCAACGGCGTAAAACTGCTGGACGGTTCTTACAACTCTTCTTTCCAGGTTGGCGCGAATGCTGGTGAGACAATCGACGTATCTATCGGCAAGCTGAGCGCTGACGCGCTGGGTGTGGCCAGTCAGAACGGTGTAACCTCTTCTGCTACCAGCTCTGCGCTGCAGAACGGTGAGCTGACAATCAATGGTGTATCAGTTGGTGCGACACGTGCCTCTGACGACTCCGCTTCAACTGCGAGCGCCAACACCAGTGCTATCGCCAAAGCAGCCGCGATTAACCGCGTATCTGACGAAAGTGGCGTAACTGCTGTTGTAGACACTAACGTCGCTGCGGGCTCTTCAATGACCGCAGCTGATGCGACCGGTTCTGTGACCATCAACGGCACCACGATCTCTATCGACACCAGTGCTGATGCAGCAACTACCCGTGCCTCTGTCGTCGCCGCGATCAACGCAGAATCAGATCTGACTGGTGTGACTGCTGTTGATACTGGCGATGACAACCTGGGTGTCACCCTGGAAGCAGCCGATGGTCGCAATATCGCTCTGTCATTTACTACCCTGACCGCAGCCAACACTGGTCTGGCAGCCGCTGGCACCTACACTGGTGGTGTGACTCTGGTAGCTGATTCTGGCGTAAACAACATCGAAATCGGTGGCAGCAACGTGGCCAACGCTGGTTTCACTGCTGGTACATACTCAGCTGGCGAATCTGCTGTAGCATCTGAAGCGGTCACGTCAACTGGTGCGCCTGGCGATCTTGATAGCGGAGACATGGTCATCAATGGTATCTCAATTGGTGCAGCCAAGGCCTCGGACGATACAGCGTCATACACTGGCGCGACGTCTTCTACTAAGGAGTCTTCAGCAATCGCCATCGCAGCTGCGATTAATAAGTCAAGCGATGCGACAGGTGTGACTGCAACAGCCAATGCCAACGTCATTGAAGGCACTTCAACGGCTGTTCCCGGCGCATCTGCTGGCTTCGCTGCTGACCTGTACCTCAACGGTGTAGAACTGAACCTGACTGTTCAGGGCACGGCTGAAGAAAACCGCGCTTACGTGGTGTCTCAGATCAACTCTGTCACTGGTCAGACCGGCGTAGTTGCAGAAGACAATGGTCAAGGCGTAACGCTGACCGCAGCTGATGGTCGTAACATTGTCATGGCCTTCGACCAGGACCCAGCTGCAGCAGGTGCTCCTCTGGCTAACGCCGCGACTGCTGACATGTTTGGTCTGAACACCTCTGCCATCACTACTGGTGACTACAACGGTGTTGTTAACGACGCTAACACTGCAGCAACCACTACTTACTCGACTGTAACCCTGAAATCAGGTGGTCAGTTCACTGTCTCTGGTGGTGAAAATGGCGACGGAGCTCTGACAGCACTGGGCTTTGAGTCTGGTACTTTCGGTGGCGCCGAAACTGGTCAGCGTCTGACTGAAGTAGACCTGTCTACTCAGAAAGGTGCTACTGACGCGCTGGCTACAATTGACAACGCCCTGGGTTCAATCACCAAAGCACGTTCTGAGCTGGGTGCGGTCCAGAACCGTTTCTCTGCTACTATCGAGAACCTGTCAGCAACTTCCGAGAAGTTCTCAGCTGCCAACTCTCGTATCCAGGACGCGGACTTCGCGGCTGAAGCAGCCAACCTGGCCCGTAACCAGGCTCTGCAGCAGGCTGGTGTGTCCATGCTGGCCCAGGCTAACGCTTCCAGCCAGCAGGTTCTGCAGCTTCTGGGTTAATACTCAAAAAGTAAGCTGAGACCCTAAAGTCCGCCCGGTGACTACCGATAATAAGGTAGAAGCCGGGCGGACTTTTTTGTGCTCGGGTAACGTAAAGGACGTGGAGCGAGTTTGGGAGATGTGCTGTGAGTGAGATCAGTATTACCCGATTCCAGCCCGCTTTGGTGGCCAGGGATAAGGTCAAGTCCGTGGAATCGGTGGACAACGACCTTGACGCCAATCCCTCCCATAATCCGCTTCAGGACAAATACGACGACGAATCTTCTGGTCAGCAGAAACGTCAGCAGGAGAATCCGGCCGGCCAGCAGCACAATTCATCCGGGAGCAGCGACAGTCGCTCCCAGAACCGCCCAGCGAGTTCTAAAGACCCATCAGCAGCCGATGAGCCGCTGGCCGACGATGAGGCGCTGGAACGTGCTGTCACGCGTCTGAATGAGTATGTGCAGACGGTAAAGCGCGATCTGATATTTGATATTGATGCTGACAGCCAGGAACCCTCGGTGACTGTTGTCGACCGTGAGTCACGCCAGGTGTTGCGTCAGTTTGATTCGCAGGAAGCGCTGGAGCTGGCGCGCAAGCTGGACTCCGAAGAGTCCATCTCGCTGTTTAAAACCCAGGTTTGATTTTCATCTGATCCCGGTCGGGATCCTGTGCAGTGCGCCGGGGCGGCGGCAGGGGACCTCAGTCCTCCTGCGCAGCCTCGCGTTCCTCCTGTTCTGCCAGGCGGGCGCCTGCCAGTGTACCGGCCAGGGCGTAGTTACCCTCGTGGCAGGCATATTCATACAAAGGATCGTCGTAGGCCGTCAGAGCCAGCTCGCCGGTGAAGCTGGACTCAAACACTGTCGGATCATCCACTGTGAACGAATAGATGATCTTGCCGTCTGCGACGCGTCTGAAGCGTTCAGTGACCATCAGGTTCTCTGACGCCCCTCTGAAGCTCTGCCAGGGGTTAAAGTGCCGGGTTTCTACCACCAGCGTGTCACCCTCCCAGCGACCGATTGAGTCGCCCATCCATTTGTTCATTATGTCAGCATGCGGGTCATGCTCATCCTGGATGGGGATGATGCGCGCATCGTGGACCATTTCTACAACAATCACCACGTAGCCCGGGGACTGAACGATCTGATAGTGGCTGTTGTACATCACAGGCAGCATGGGCGGTCCGGAGTTGGAGCCGAAAGCCAGCAGGCAGCGTTCTCCAACGCCACGACCCTCAGGGCCGTCAAAGGGATCGGGGCCGGTCGCCCGTTCCTCTGCACGCGCAGCCAGAAACTCTTCGGTATAACCGGGCAGTTGACCATCGGGTGGATCAATGATGATGGAGGTGCGGTACTCGCCGTCGATAGTCGGCATGAACATGCCACGATCCGTCCAGAACAGGTCGTAATTGCCCACTGGCGGCAGGTCCTCGGCCGGAGGCGGCGGGCGATTTGGATCCAGCGGTTCGTTATCTTCTTCAACTTCCTGCTGCGCAGCGCGCTCCAGCTGGAAGGCTTCCTCGCGGGTATAGGCGCGACGTTCGCCCAGCTCGCGGGGGCGTGTCAGCGGTGTGACGGTGGCGTTACGCCAGACACCCTGCAAATCAGGTGCGCCATCCCAGGTGCGAGGCACCACATAATCATCTTCCTGCGCCAATGCGCCGAAGGGCAGCAGCGCAGCGCACAACACCGCAGTGCAGGCGAGGGTGTAGGGTCTATTGAACATAGCTTCTTCTCCTAGGTCGAGCCTGCGATTCTAGCCTTATGTGGATACAGTCACAATCCCTGCCCGTTTGCAGTCAGCCGGCGGCAAGGTTTTGCCGCCACAAAGTTCAAGATTCTCCGCAGCGGGTCGACATAAGTACTGAATCGCCTGTGTTGGCGGGCCTGAGGCTGTTGGCGTGAAACTTGCTTTGCAGGACTCAGGATCAACAATCGCACCGCAATCAAAACGGCTTCATACATATGGCAACAATTCAGTCTCTGGGTATCGGTTCTGGACTACTTACCAGCGATCTGCTTGAGCAGCTGGTCGAGGCAGAGCGCGCGCCTGCCACTGCACGACTGGATCGTGATCAGGATATTGCTGAAGCCCGGCTGTCGGCCTTTGGCGAAGTCAGAAGCATGCTGGCGACCTTCAATACCTCGATTAAACAGCTCAACAGTGTGTCTGCGTTTAATGCGAGTCAGGCCAATAGCAGCAATGACTCGGTGCTCACCGCAACAGCCAGTAGCGTTGCGGCTGACGGCAACTACAGTATCAATGTTCAAAAGCTGGCTCAGCAACATACCCTGGCAACCCAGAGTTATGAGTCTACGACCGAGGCCATCGGCGTCGGCAGTCTGACATTCCGGTTTGGCACTACAGAATTTGATGGGTCGAACGCCTATCAGGGCTTTACGGTCAACACGGGCAAGCAGTCGAGATCGATCACCATCGACAGCAGCAACAACACGCTCGCGGGCATCCGCGATGCCGTCAACAAGGCCAAGATTGGTGTGCAGGCCACAATTGTTGATGATGGCACCGGGTTTCGCCTGCTGTTTACCTCAGCCGACGGTGGCGCCAACAACAGTATGGAGATCACTGCCACAGGGTCTGCATCGCTGGGTGCCTTCAATTACAACCTGGGCAACCAGGACATGCAGCAGACCCAGCTGGCTCAGAACGCTGAATTCACAGTAAACGGTCTGGCCATCACCCGTAACAGCAACCTGGTGGGTGGTGTCATCCCCGGTGTGACACTGAATCTGAAAGGCGTGTCTGCAGGTCCCGCAAGCCTGACCATCAGCAAGGATCCGTCAGACCTGATGGATAAGGTGCAGGGCGTTGTTGATAGCTACAACGCGCTGAAAACCATGACCGATGTGCTGACCGCCTTTAACCCGGATGCCGGAGAAAACGGCCAGGGCAGCGTACTGACAGGTGATCGTGGTATTCGCACGATCATGAACCAGGTTAACTCTGCGCTGCGCTCTTTTTCGCTGGGTTCCACCTATGGCTCGCTGGCAGAAGTCGGTGTGACGACCAACCAGTTCAATGACTACATGATGGAGTTTGACCGCTCCGCCTTCCAGGAGGCGTTTCAGGCAGATCCGAAGGCGATTACTGCCCTGTTTGCCACCACTGGCATTCCGAGTGATGAAAACGTCTCCTATGTCTCTGCCAGCAGTGCCACCCAGCCGGGTAGTTACAGCCTGGAAATTACGCGCATGGCAGAGGCCGGACGCTATCAGGGCATAGGCGTATCGGCTCTGGCGGCAGGCAATATCGACATTACTGATGCCAACAACAGCTTCAATATTTTTGTGAACAGCCGAGAAGTCAGTATCGATCTGACCGAGGGTACTTATGCCACGGCCGAACTGTTGGCTGAGGAAATTCAACGGCAGGTAAACAGCAGCAGCGAACTGATTGAGACGGCAAACTCGGTAACCGTGACTTACAACAGTGATGAGTCGCGCTTTGAAATGACCTCCAACCGATTCGGCAGTGAATCGGCCATTCGCATTATCGAGGTTGATTCAGCCACGGCTGCGACCCTGGGGCTCGTGAAAGAAGGGCAGGGGCCTTACCAGGGGCTGGAGCTTGGCACGCTGGCCACCTCGGATGGGCAAAGCAGCTCGCTGTTTAATACACCACTACTGGTAGACAGTGATACCCAGTACAGCCTGACCATCAATGGTGCCACCACTGGTGTGCTGACGCTGCCCGGCGACGCCGGCACACCCGTTACCTATAACACCCCCGATGAATTGACCGCTGCACTGAAGTCTCAGATAGACGCGGCGCTTGCCGGGGACGGTATCACGGTCAATGTCGACTACGTTTACAACAGTGATGACGACACGGCCCGACTGGTATTTTCGACGGCCAATGCTGGCGATGAAATCAGTTTCAGCGATATCAATCTTGCCAGCGCCACGCGCCTGGGGCTTTTTGAGGGCCGAGGTGAACCGGTTACATCGATCCGCGGCACCGACGTCGCTGGTCTGATCAATGGTGTCGAGGCTCGCGGCACGGGTCAGGTGCTGGTCGCATCGACGGGCGAGAACCCTGAAACCGCAGGCTACTATCTCAATGCTGCCCATGGAGATCTGTCCACCAGCACCGCTGCCGACAAATTCCGTCTGCGAGTCGATGGTGTACTCTCCGGGCAGATTACCCTGGGCGTTCTGGCCAACACCAGCAGCACAGCGGTGGCCAATACCCTGCAGACAGCCATTAACAACGATCCCGCGCTGATTGCTGCCGGCAAGTCGGTCACCGTCGCCTATGACGCAGATAGCGGCGGCTTCAAAATGACATCGGGCAGCCGCGGTGCCAGTTCCTCGGTGACGATCTCGTCGCTGGAGGGAAATGCTGCGGCAGTATTCGGCTTCGCAGCCGGGGCCGGGGCTGCCGGTCAAAGTGGCTCAGCAGCCAGCGGTGACGCCGATCCTGCCTCCGGGCTGCGTATCCGCATAACCGATGGTGATGTTGGCAACCGCGGCACGGTTGACTACTTCAGAGGCGTCGCCAGTCGACTGACAGCACTGATCGATTCCATGTTGGGTAGTGATGGTGTGCTGACAGGTCGAAGTGATTCGCTGAATGCCGAGCTTGAGCGCATCGCCGAAAAACGCGTTGATCTTGCGGAGCGACTGGCACTGACCGAACGACGACTGCAATCCTCGTTCCTGGCCAACGAAATCATTATCTCGAATTTCAACAGCACCGCCAGTTTTCTGGAGTCTCAGCTGCCAATGCTGGAAGCTTTGGTGACCCCAAACCGCAAAAAATAACCTGATCTGACCCGACGAGGATGGAATAATGTATTCACCCAATAGCGCAATCGCCCAGTACCAGCGCGTCAACAATGTTGGCTCCGTTGAGGGGGCCAGCCCCCATCAGCTGATTCTGATGTTGATGAACGGTGCACTGGAACGGCTTGGCAAGGCCCGTGGCGCGATTGAGCGGCATGATGCAGCCCTTAAGGGAGGCCAGCTGGGCAAGGCAATCAATATCATCGGCGGCTTGCAGGGCAGTCTGGACCGCAACCAGGCGCCGGAGTTTGCAGAAAACATGGATAGACTCTATGACTACATGCAGCGCCGTCTGCTGGAAGCCAACATCAAGAACGACATCTCCATCATCGATGAGGTCAGTGACCTGATGCGAAATGTCAAAACAACATGGGAAGAGATTGATCCAGTTCGCAAAACTGCATATTGATCCCCCAATCGACCCGTTATGATGTTTGACGTCGAGTAATCGCTCAGTGTCTAATTGCTCTGGGAGAGCAATCCACACATGAGATGATCTACAAGGCCCTTGCCAAAGTACAAAGAGTACTGATCTTTTTGCTCTTGGTTGCGGCAGCCGGGCCGGTGCACGCATGACTCAAATATTATTAATAGAAGATAGCAAGAAACTCGGCCACGATCTGGGCATCGTGCTGGAGTTTCTGGGTGAGCAGCCCGTTCACGTGCAGCGGGCTGGCTGGACCCAACAGGTAGAACAGTTGCAGGTCAGACCAGAAGCGCTGAAGCTGGTGCTGGTCGGGCATTACAAGCCGACCCTGATGGAGGTACTGCTTCAGGAGCTGATTGATTGGCATGAAGGTTTGCCAATTGTGCTGCTGGGTGACCAGACCATGCCTGATCTGACCGAATCGGTGTCAAACCGGGTCGTCGCCACCATACCCATGCCCCTCAGTTACCAGCCCATGCTGGACGCCCTCCACAAGGCTCAGGTTTACGGCGACCACTACAATCGACTGCGCGAGATAGGCAACGTACGCGACTACAACATGTTCCGCAGCCTGGTAGGCAGCAGTCCGGCTGTGCAACGAATTCGGCAGATCATGTCGCAGGTGGCCAACACAGAGGTCACGGTCCTGATCACCGGCGAATCGGGTACTGGTAAAGAGGTTGTTGCCAGGAATCTGCATGCCAATTCCCGGCGTTCCAGCAAGCCTTTTGTGCCGATCAACTGTGGTGCCATCCCGCCTGATCTCCTGGAAAGTGAATTGTTTGGTCATGAAAAAGGGGCATTTACCGGCGCAATTTCGACACGGGTTGGCCGGTTTGAACTGGCTCAGGGCGGCACCCTGTTCCTTGATGAAATTGGCGATATGCCCTTGCCGATGCAGGTCAAGCTGTTGCGCGTTATCCAGGAGCAGTGTTTCGAGCGTGTCGGTGGCACCAAGACCATGCAGACTGACGTGCGCATTCTGGCGGCCACCCATCGTAATCTTGAAACGATGATCAGTGAGGGGACGTTCCGCCAGGATCTGTTTTATCGTCTGAATGTATTCCCGATCGAAATGCCCTCGCTGCGCGAACGTTCCGCCGACATCCCCTATCTGTTAAATGAACTTATCTCGCGCCTGGAGAACAGCAAGCGAGGCTCGGTCCGTTTTAATTCGGCTGCCATCAAGGTGCTGTCTTCCTATGCCTGGCCGGGCAATGTGCGTGAACTTGCCAACCTGGTAGAGCGCATGGCGATATTGCACCCGCATGGTGTAGTTGGCGTTCATGATCTGCCTCACCAGTTCCGTGACAGTCAACTGATGGATGAGGTGCTGGCTGAGGAAGCGGCGCTGTCCGACGAGCACAAAATCTCAGTTGCGGAGGCGGTGTCAGAAGAAATTGCGGCGATCCCCAGCATCAACGGCGCCGATACGCATCTGTTGCCGCTTAACGGCATGGACCTGAAAGAGTACCTGAACAATCTTGAGCGCAGCCTGATAGAGCAGGCACTTGATGATAGTGGCGGGGTGGTTGCACGTGCAGCAGACAGACTGAATATCCGGCGCACGACCCTGGTCGAAAAAATGCGCAAATATGACCTGCAACGCTGACACCCGGTAACTCTGCCTGACTGAGGCCGCCCTTTCGGGCAGCCACAAGGGTTCAGGGATCCATGGTAATTGATGTCAGGGCCAGCTCAGTTCGCGTACCATCCTCAACCTGCTCCAGCCTGGCCAGGGCAAACTCATAATCAACAGCCAGCCAAAGAACAGTGCTTCGATCACTGTCGGGTTCACGCACCCGTTCCAGTTTCAGGGTCTGCAGATCTCCCACCGGTGTTGTCATGGTTTCCAGAGATAACAGGGCATATTCGTGCTGGTCGATCTCACGGCTGTCGATCATGGTGAAATGCAATGATGTGCCCAGCGCGGATTCGATGCCATCGTTTTCAGCCAGGCGCTGCAGCTCGGCACTCATTTGTGCGGTCACGCTAAGATTATCCTGAATGCCGGGCGGCAGACTCAGCTGCTGGCGATTTTCATCGCGGCGCAGTTCGGCAGATCCTGCCGCCCAATCGAAGCTGATGCTTTCGTCGCGGTCGCGGATGCCGCCCTGCTGGTAACCATAAGCCAGCGGCACGGCGCCCTGATCTGACCATTCGAACAATGTGCTTTCTTCAACGCTGATCAGAGTTGCACCAAGCACAGACAGATCCAGCCCGTGGCGCAGGTTGTAATTGCCGTTCTCAAGCTGTCTGAGCTCCCGGTAGGCATCCGTGCTAAGACCCATGGAGCGGGCCCGGTATTCGGCGGTGTAGGGTGTCGGCGCGGGCAACGGCGCCTGGGCCAGGGCCAGCGAAGATGTCAGCAACAGGCCTGACAGGATGGCCGATAAACGCAAGCACCATTTGACGCCGCCAGCCTTGAGATGTGCTGGGGACAGATGTTGTTCCGGGCCGTCGAATCGCATAGATCTAGCTCCCTCAGACTAATTGGGTCGAATTACTGACGAACTCCCTGTGGCGGCAGCGTGTTGCCATCCAGTGTGGCGCAGGAATCTGTCATTGTCAGGCGTCCACTTGCATACCAGCCAACAACCTCAGGATAAATACGGTGCTCCTGCTCGGCGATGCGCTGCTTCAGCGTCTCGACGGTATCCTGAGCGTCGACCGCGATGACTGCCTGTCGCACGACAGGTCCGCCATCCAGTTCCTCGGTTACAAAATGGACACTGACGCCATGTTCCCGATCGCCTGCCTCCAATACACGCTGATGCGTCTGCGTGCCTTTATAGGCTGGCAGTAGCGACGGGTGAATATTCAGTAGTCTGCCTTGATAATGCTGAACAAAGGCTGAACTGAGAATTCGCATGAAACCGGCAAGAACAACAAGATTGATGTCCATCGCGTCGATGACCCTGATCATCTCCTGGTCAAAGGCTTCGCGGCTGTCAAACTGTTTGTGATCAATAACATGCGATGCGAGGCCGGCATCGGCTGCGCGCTGCAGGCCGTAAGCATCGGCCCGATTGCTGATGACGCCAGCAATCCGGTAACCGTGTTCTAATTGCTGATCGATCAAGGCCTGCAGATTGCTGCCATTGCCTGATATCAGGACAACGACGCGGCAGACCTGTTCAGAGTTGTGCTGCTGGCTCATGCATATTGGCCGCTGGCGATAACTGCGGGTTTTTCTGCCTCGGCCTTTGTGATTTTGCCGATGATGGTTGCACCGCGCGTCATTGTGTTCAGCAGCTCTACAGCGGTATCCGCCTGCTCCGCTGGCACGCAGACAATCATGCCAATACCGCAGTTGAAGGTGCGCAACATTTCGCGAGACGCGATATTGCCTTCCTTCTGCAGCCAGTCAAAGATGGCCGGACGCTGCCAGCTATCAGTGTCGATATGCGCTTCGGTGTAGTCAGGCATGACGCGTGGCAGATTTTCCAGGATGCCACCGCCAGTGATGTGTGCCATGCCATGTACGGACACTTTCTGCTGCAGCGCCTGCATGGCTTTAACATAGATTTCCGTGGGGGTCAGCAGGACTTCGCCCAGGGTGCTGTCGGCAAACGGGTCATCCAGTTTTGCGCCGCTGACTTCCAGGACTTTGCGAATCAATGAGTAGCCATTGGAGTGCGGGCCAGAGGAAGCGATACCGATCAGGCAGTCACCAACGGCTACCTGCTCATTGGTGATGATTTCATCTTTTTCCACAACACCGACGGCAAAACCAGCCAGGTCATAGTCACCTTTCTGATACATGCCGGGCATTTCTGCCGTTTCTCCACCAATCAGTGAGCAGTTGGACTGGCGGCAGCCCTCGCCAATGCCTGCCACGACCTGCGCAGCGATTTCCACATTCAGGCCGCCTGTCGCGTAGTAATCGAGGAAAAACAGCGGCTCGGCACCACAGACAATCAGGTCATTGACGCACATGGCCACTAGGTCGATGCCGATGGTATCGTGTTTGCCCATGTCGATCGCCAGCTTGAGTTTGGTACCGACACCATCAGTGGCAGACACCAGCACTGGCTTGCGATAACCCTCGGGCAGCTCGCACAATGCGCCAAAACCGCCCAGACCGGAAAGCACCTCCGGACGACGGGTAGACTGGGTGACGGATTTGATTTTCTCAACCAGAGCATCGCCGGCATCAATGTCGACACCGGCATCCTTGTAGCTGAGGCCAGTGTGTTGGGAGTCTGAGCTGGGTGTCTTTGTGTTCATGATAAGCGTCGCAATGTCCTTGCTCTAGGGTAGAGATAGTGACCGAAAATGGCGGCAATCATCGGTTGCCTGCCGGATAGCTGCGCATTTTAACAGCTGGTAAACACTTCGTCAGTCGATTATGTCAAACGCCGGGGCGATCGGTTATGATTGCGCCATGAAAAATGCCCTCGATTCATTATCTGAAATGCGTATTCTTCAGTGCCCGTCCCCCTATGTCGCGACATGGGTGGGCGTGCTGTTACTGGCATTGTGGAGCACACAGGCCTGGAGCCTGCCAGTCAGTGGTCTATACCAGCGCCAGATAGAGGTTGAAAACCAAAGTGAGGCCGAGCGGCAGCGGGCCTATCGGGAGGCGCTGACCGACGTTATTGTCAAAGTCACTGGTGAGCGCCGCTGGCTGCAGCAGCCAGCCATTCAGTCCGCGATTGCGCGCGCAGGCGACTACATCTCCGAAGTCAGTTATCGCGCAGCAGCCGGCGCTGCATTCATTCAGGTGGACATCGATCAGTCGATGCTCAATGGTCTGCTGAATAGAGAGAATATTCCGGTCTGGGACAATAACCGGCCATCGATTCTGGTTCTGATTACTGTGCAGGGCCCGGACGGCAGGCGCCGGATGCTTGGGTCGAGCACAGAGCATCCGCTGCTTGACCAGTCGCGCATGTTTGCCGAGCAACGCGCAGTCCCGGTGCTTTATCCGATTCTTGACCTGACCGATCGCCAGCTGATCTCGCCAGCCCAGGCCTGGTCGCTGGACAGTTCGGCACTGCAGGCACTTGGAGATCGTTACGCGGCTGACAGTGTTCTGGCCGCCCGAGTGCTTGAGGTCGGTGATGGTCAGCTGGTCGGGCTGTGGAAATTTCTGTTTCGTGATACCGAAGACATTTTCGACCACCTGGCCACGGAAGAGGGCGACTACATGGACCTGCCGCTGGACCGTGTTACTGCTCAGCTGGCCAGCCATTTTGGACTGCTGCCAAGTGCGTTTGCCAGAGAGAGTGACGTGAATATCCGGGTGGATGAAATTACTGATCTCAACAGCCACACGCAACTTGTTCAGTATCTGCGCTCGCTGTCGGTGGTTCAGGACGTACAGGTAAGAGTGCTGCGGCCGGATAGTGTCGAGCTTTCGCTGCATGTCGTTGGCGGCCAACAGATGCTCAGTGAGTTCATCAGCCTGGGTCGGGACCTGCAGCCGGTGAATTTCAATCCCGGCGATCAGGTGTCTGGAACCTTACGCTTTCGTTGGACCAGATAAACCGCATGACTGACCCGCAACGTTCACAGGCGGCAACGCCACGGCAACTCTCGCTGCGCGTCGGCATGGACGACGATGCCAGGCTGGATAACTTCTTTGTACCTGACGCCGAGTCCACAGCGGCGCGCGTACGCGATTACCTGCAAGCAAATATCCTGCGCTGGCGTCAGTCCGGGCGTGCGCCTTCCGGCAGCACACGAGTCAAAGATTTTTGCTGGTTATGGGGCAGTGAGGGTGCGGGCTGCAGTCATCTCCTCCAGGCAGTCTGTCACGCAGCCAGCAGTGAAGAAACCGTTTCGGACCAGCATGCGCTATCCGCGTTTTACCTGGATCTGAGCCTGAGCGACCTGCATCCTGATATTCTCGACGGCCTGGAGTTTCAGGACATTCTGTGTCTGGATCATCTGCAACAGGTTGTTGGAAAGCCGGCGTGGGATGAAGCGCTGTTTCACCTCTACAATCGCCTTGCACATAACGGCGGTGCTCTGCTGGTCGCAGCAGATAACAGTCCGCAGCACGTGCAGGTTTCCTTGCCGGATCTGCATTCGCGGCTACAGTCAGCAGCCGTATTTCAGCTTCCGGTACTGGAAGACACCGATAAAGTGGCAGCTTTGCAGATGCGCGCAAAATTGCGTGGATTCAATCTGGGTGATGATGTTGCCGAATTTCTGGTCAGGCGAAATCAGCGCAGCATGGCTGCGCTGTTTGGTGTGCTGCAGGCGCTGGACAGACATTCGCTTGAAACCGGCCGCCGGGTGACCATACCGCTATTGAAATCTCTGATGGGCTGGTAAGGCCGCTTCAGCCAGTCACTGCAGCGTCATGCCCAGGTGTTTGCGCGCAGCGCGAATGTACAGCACCAACGTGCAGAAAACTGACACGCACAGCAGACTGTAAAGCAGGCCATACAATCGGTCGGCGGGGATAAACGCGACATTCACCGCATGCATGAAATAAAGCATGATTGCAAAGCTCAGCCAGGCATAGGTGCGCAAGTGGTTGCGGCGCAGTCCCGGCAGAAAAATAAACAGCGGCGCAACACGCACCAGCCACAGAATCAGGGCGACATACCAGGGCGCGCCCTGGAACATGCTGACCAGCGCATCGCCGGTAAAAAGCCCGATCAGGCCAAAATAGCTGGCCATGGCTGCCATGCGGGTTCGCTTGACGATTGCCGGCACAGGTTGCCAGGTGTCAGTCATAGTTGTTCTCTCCAGAATTATTCTGACAGTTGAAGTGCCAGTTCGCCCAGTCGCTTGCCCAGCGCCAGACATAGTCTGGTTTCGTCATCGCTAAGCGGCAGATCGCTGTCTGGTCCGGCCAGGTGGCTTGCGCCGTAAGGTGTGCCGCCACTGCTGGTGCGCATCAACGCCGGCTCGCTGTAAGGCAGTCCGCAGATCACCATGCCGTGATGTAACAACGGCAGCATCATGCTCAGCAGGGTGCTTTCCTGTCCGCCGTGCAGGCTGGACGTGGACGTGAACAGCGCCGCTGGTTTATTGATCAGTGCACCCGTGGCCCAAAGTGCGCCGGTGCCATCGAGAAAGTATTTCATGGCTGCTGCCATGTTGCCGAATCGAGTCGGACTGCCCAGCGCCAGTCCAGCACAATTGCGCAGGTCATCCTCTGTGCAGTATACCGCACCCTGGGGCGGCACCGCCGGCTGCGACGCTTTGTGATCCGGAGAGACTGACGGCACGGTGCGCAGGCGTGCCTCGACATCGCCCGCCTGCTCGACTCCGCGCGCGATCAGGGCAGCCATTTTTTCGGTGGCACCGGAGCGGCTGTAATACAGCACCAGCACATAGGGGATCGAATTGCTCATTGTCAGTGCAGTCTCTGTTACTTGATCAGGTCAATGACATTCTCGGGCGGTCGTCCAAGCACCGCGCGGACTTTTTTGCCGTCACGTCGGACCACGATGGGCCGTTCGATCAGGCGTGGATGCTGCTGCATGGCTTTCAGCACCTCCGTATCGCCAAGCGTTTCATTGCCCAGCGAAAGTTCGCGGTATTCAGTTTCACCTTTTCGAAGCAGCTGGCGCGGCGTGATACCGAGCGCTTCACACAGATCTGAGAGCGTGTCGACAGTGGGAGGATTTTCCAGATACAGGATCTGTTCCGTTTCTATCTGATTCTCCTGGAGCAGGGCCAGAGTCTGGCGCGATTTTGAGCATCGCGGGTTGTGATAAATAAAATACTGGCTCATGGTTTCTCTTCTGATTCGGTTTCTGTTGGGCTTGTCTGTGAATGCTGTGACAGCCGCGGACGTTGATGTTGTTCCTGCATCAGCTCGGTAAACGTCTGACCTCCACAGTGGCGATTCCCTTCATGCTCCACGGACTCAAGAAAGCGTCGTATCTGTATCTGTTCGGCAACCACACTGCGCGTGTTCAGCTGGTCGCGCGACCAGGTGCGCAACTGTAGTCGCAGGTCAGCGATGCGTGTCGAATCAACGCTGTGAGAAGGCAGATATCGGGGAGGATTCTGATCGGTGCAGCGAATGAAGTCTATAGCTGACAGAGTTGCCAGGCTCGACTCCAGTACCGGCGCGCCCAGCTGTGTGTAGGACAGCAGTTCATCAAGCGTCCACGGCGGTTCATTCTGTTGAAAGCGTTTTATGATCAGGTAGGCAATGGTCAGGTTCAGTTCTTCCTGCGCCTGCAGGCTAAGGTGCAAGGGTTTGCGACCAGTACGTGCTTTGGACGGATGCTGGTGATAAAAGGCGACCGATGAGCCAATCAGCAGCATCAACCAGCCCAGATAAATAAACAGCATCAACAGAATGACGGCAAAAAATGCCGCGTAGATGATTGCATTGGCTGAGTATTCGGTGATGAAGTTCTGGAACACCCAGCCCATGGTTTTCCAGGCCAGCGTGGTCACAATGCCGCCAGTCAGTGCCGAGCTGAACTGAACTCGCGTGTTGGGAATAAAACTGAAGGCCAGCGCGAAAGCCAGAGACATGAACACCAGCGGCATGACTGCGCCAAGCGCCTGCAGGATCAAGGCACCAAACGCCAGCCCGTCGAGCAGGCGCATGAACAGGTTGGTATTTACGTAGGAGGCAATGCCCACCGACAACAGAATAAGCAGCGGTGCGACAATGACCGCAAACAGGTATTCGCTGACGCGACTGGCAAGGCTGCGTGCCTGTGAAACTGCCCAGATGTCATTAAAGGCCAGTTCGATGCGCTGCATCATGGTGAGCACCGTGTACAACAGTACGCCAAGACTGACAAAGCTGAGCACATCGACACGGACGTTGTCGACAAAGCTTACAACATTGCTGGTTATCTGCTGGCCGTAGTCACCCAGAAACGGTTGCAGAATGCCGAGCAGCATGGGCTCCATGGCGTTGTGCACGCCCAGACCCTTAAGCACTGCGAAGGTCAATGCCAGCAACGGGACCATGGCAATAACCGTGTAGTAAACCAGACTCATGGCGCGCAGGGACAAGTGACCCTCGGCGATATCCCGAATCACAGCGTAGCCGATCCGCATGGCACGCATGGCGTAGCCACGCCATGAGGAATTGGCGGCCGGATCATCCTGCCACAACACATCATCAAGATACTGCTTCAGGTCGTCCAGTGATCGAACCTGCATGACTTCTCCTGTCTGTGTTGTCTGACTGATTGAGCTCAGCGTGCGATACGGGTACTCAGGAACTCAATAATTGAGTCACGTGGCACGAGTTCCGGGTCGCTGGCGCGTCGAGACTTGTATTCTATCTGGCCGGCTTCAAGGCCACGGTCGGAAACCACCAGGCGATGGGGTATGCCCATCAGCTCCATGTCGGCGAACTTGACGCCCGGGCTGGTCTTTTTGTCGCGGTCATCAAGCAGTACCTCGTAGCCCGCGGCCTCGAGTTCCTTCATCAACTGCTCACTGACGTCGACCACCTGCTGCGATTTATGAGCATTGAGCGGGATAATGGCGATCTGGAACGGCGCAATGGCGTCTGGCCAGATGATGCCATTGTCATCATGATTCTGCTCTATCGCGGAAGCGACGATTCGGCTGACACCAATACCATAACAGCCCATGGTCATCAGCACCGACTTGCCATTCTCGTCCAGCACCGCGGCATTCATTGCCCGGCTGTATTTGGTGCCCAGCTGGAAGATGTGACCGACTTCGATGCCGCGTTTGATGGAGAGTGTGCCATTGCCGTCGGGGCTGATATCGCCTTCCTGCACCTTGCGGATGTCGGCCACAGCTGTGTACTGACAGTCTGTCTTCCAATTGGCATCACGCAGGTGTTTGCCATTCTGGTTGGCGCCACAGATGAAGTTTCGCAGGGCCGCCGCACTGCGATCAGCAATTACCGGGAAGGGCAGTTTGATCGGGCCAAGGCAGCCTGGCTGGCATCCCACAGCCAGCTCTACCTCTTCATCCGATGCAAATGTCAGCGGCAGCTGAATTCCTTCCACTTTTTCAGCCTTGATGTCATTGAGTGACTGATCACCGCGCAGTACCAATGCCATCAGCCCTTGAGGGTTACTATCTGATACCTCGGCCTTGACGATCAGGGTCTTGATCAGCTGACGAGCTTCTACCTTCAGCATTGCTGCGACGTCTTCAATCGTGTGCGCTGTGCCTGTATCAACAATCTCAGACTTCTCGGCTGGTGTCCTGTCACTGGCGTAATTCAGGTCGGGTATGGTGCCGTCTGCCAGCTCGATGTTGGCCGCATATTCGCCGCTGGAGCTGAACACAATGTCATCTTCGCCGGAATCTGCCAGCACGTGGAACTCGTGTGAGGTGCTGCCGCCGATGTTGCCTGTGTCTGCCAGTACGGCACGAAAGTCCAGGCCCAGCCGAGTGAAAATACTGCTGTAAGTCTGGTACATCACTTCGTAGGTCTCTGCCAGAGATGCCTCATCGATATGGAAGGAATATGCATCCTTCATCAGAAACTCGCGGGCTCGCATGACACCAAAACGAGGGCGTCGCTCGTCGCGGAACTTCATCTGGATCTGGTAGAAATTGGCTGGCAGTTGTTTGTAGCTGTTGAACTCGTTGCGAATCAGGTCCGTGATGACTTCTTCATGGGTCGGTCCCAGACAGAAATCACGGTTGTGACGGTCGACAAACCGCAGCAGCTCAGGGCCCATCTGCTCCCAGCGACCAGACTCCTGCCACAGTTCGGCCGACTGCACGACCGGCATGGATACTTCCATGGCACCGGACCGGTCCATTTCCTCGCGCACAATGCGAGTGACTTTCTGCAATACCCGCAATCCCATTGGCAGCCATGTATACATGCCGCTGGCCAGCTTGCGTATCATGCCGGCGCGCAGCATCAACTGGTGGCTGATGACTTCGGCGTCGGCAGGGGTTTCTCTGAGGGTTGCAATCAGGTATCGGCTGGTGCGCATGGAACTTCCAGTAATCAGGCAGTGGTCGGGTATCGATGAAAATGCCCGCGACACCCGATGGCGTCGCGGGCACTGAGTCTGTCTTGAGGCAACAGTCAGGTCAGTACAGTACTTACTGAGCGAACTCTTTGAGTTTTTTCAGCGGCAGCACTTTAACGCGAGTGCTGGCCGGCTTCTTCGGAATGTCCATGAACTCGCCCGGACGGAACGGGTTCGGCACGTTCTTGCGAGCTGGTTGTGCTGGCTTCTTGACTGCCTTGATCTTCAGCAGGCCGGGCAGAGTGAATTCCCCGCAACCACGCTTCTTGATATGTCGCTCAATCAGATCGCCCAGCTCATTCAGCACTGCATCCACCTGCTTTTTGCTCAGATCAGTATTCTGGGCAATTTCAGCCAGAATGGCTGTTTTGGTGTATTTTTCGCTGATTGCTGTGGTTTTTTTGGCGGGCTTGCTGGCTGCTTTGGCTGCCGCCGGTTTCTTGTTTGTGGATCGGGTCGCTGCCATGCTGTTTCCCTTCTTGTTTATGTCAATGAATTTGAACCGTCTTGCGGTGATTGCCCAGATAATCTGAAACGGCTTACAAGCCACTATTTATAAAGGATTGGTCGCGCTCTCGCAAGTATTGACATCCTGCGCTGCGCAGGGTTCATGTGGTTGCTTTGATTTAGTGCAAAAAATCCTGGCTGCAGGTGATGAAATAGTATAAAGCGGTTATAATCAGCGCCCTTTTATTGATCTGCTTTCTTCACGGTCTATTTTTTCTGGTGTAGTGAGGTTTATCCGTTTATGCCGATTTATGATTATCAGTGTAAAGCCTGCGGCCACCAAATGGAGGCAATTCAGCGAATGAGCGATGCGCCGCTGACCGATTGTCCCGCCTGTCATCAGCCGATGCTGAGCAAGCAGGTGACTGCTGCCAGCTTTCGTTTGAAGGGCAAAGGCTGGTACGAGACCGACTTCAAAACCGGTAAGCGCAAGCATGGTACCCAGGAATCCTCCGGCAGTAGTGGGGGCGACGCGAAATCACCCGCGGCCTGATCGACCTGTAGCAGAAGCCCCGGTGGCGCCGGGGCCGAGCAGATTAATGAGTCACAGCCACATTAGAGTAAGACAACAGGATTGAATATGCGCAGTCATTATTGCGGACAATTGAATGAAGCCCGGATTGGCGAAACCGTCAGTCTTTGTGGATGGGTCCACCGTCGCCGTGATCACGGGGGCGTTATTTTCGTGGACCTGCGCGACCGCGATGGACTGTGTCAGGTCGTGTTCGATCCCGATCGCGCTGACACCTTTGCTCAGGCTGAAACACTGCGCAATGAGTTTGTTGTTCGCGTCAAGGGCCTGGTACGGGCCCGTCCGGAAGGCACTGTCAATCCTGATCTGCCCAGCGGTGCGATCGAAGTGCTGGCTCATGAGCTGGAAATTCTGAGTGTGGCCCGTACACCGGCCTTCCAGCTTGATGAACATGCTTCCGTCAGCGAAGACGTTCGACTGCGGCACCGCTACATCGATCTACGTCGCCCGGAAATGATTGACCGACTGCGCTTCCGCTCCAAGGTCTGTAACTCTATCCGCAACTATCTGGACGACAATGGTTTCCTGGATATCGAAACCCCGATTCTGACACGCGCCACCCCTGAGGGCGCGCGCGACTATCTGGTACCCAGCCGCACACATCCGGGCGAATTTTTCGCATTGCCGCAATCGCCGCAGCTGTTCAAACAGATTCTGATGGTGGCGGGCATGGATCGCTACTACCAGATCGCCAAATGTTTCCGCGACGAAGATCTGCGTGCTGACCGACAGCCGGAATTCACCCAGATCGATATCGAGACATCCTTTATGGATGAAGCCGGCATCATGGCCGTGGCTGAAAACATGATTCGCCAGATATTCCAGCGTCATCTGGATGTGGACCTGGGCGAATTCCCCCGCATGACCTGGGGTGAAGCGATGCGTCGCTTTGGTTCCGACAAGCCTGACCTGCGAATCGATCTGGAATTCACTGACATTGCTGATCTGATGCAGGGCGTTGACTTCAAAGTGTTCGCCGGCCCGGCCAATGATCCCGACAGCCGCGTAGTGGCTCTGCGCGTCCCCGGTGGCGCCTCTCTGAGCCGCAAGGAAATCGACGACTACACCAGGTTTGTCGGTATCTATGGCGCCAAGGGTCTGGCCTGGATCAAGGTCAACGACCTGGCTGCTGGCATCGAAGGCCTGCAGTCACCAATCATCAAATTCATGCCTGAAGATGTGGTAAAGCAGGTGCTGGACCGTCTGCAGGTGGCCAGTGGCGACATCATTTTCTTTGGCGCAGACAAAGCCGGTATTGTTAATGAGGCAATTGGCGCGTTGCGTCTGAAAGTGGCTGCCGACCTGGGTCAGGTCAAACCAGGCTGGGCACCGCTGTGGGTTGTCGACTTCCCAATGTTCGAGCGCGACAAGGAAGGCAATCTCAACTCGCTGCACCATCCGTTTACCGCCCCATCATGCACACCGGAAGCGCTGCGTGACAGCCCTGACAAGGCGCTGTCGCGCGCCTATGACATGGTGCTGAACGGCACCGAACTCGGTGGTGGCTCCATCCGTATCAACCAGCCGCAGATGCAGCAGGCCGTATTCGATCTGCTGGGTATCGGTGAAGAGGAGGCCCAGGAAAAGTTTGGCTTCCTGCTCAACGCACTGTCCTCTGGCTGTCCTCCGCACGGCGGCCTGGCCTTCGGCCTGGATCGTCTGATCATGTTGATGACCGGTGCCAGCTCGATTCGTGAAGTTATCGCCTTCCCGAAAACCCAGTCGGCCGCCTGTCCGCTGACGGATGCGCCTGGCCCGGTCGCAGCAAAACAATTGCGCGAGCTGAATATCCGACTGCGTGAGCAGCCGGGCACTGCTAGCACCGACTGATGACGCTGATCCTGGGGATTGACCCTGGCTCAAGAGCCACCGGCTTCGGTGTCATTGAGTCAGCGGGCAATCGCCTGCGTTATGTGGCGTGTGGCTGTGTGCGGCCGACACCCGGTGACCACCCTGATCGCCTGAGAGAAATTTTTCGTGGTATTACCGAAGTGGTCGAGCTGTACTCGCCACAGGAGTGCGCCATCGAAGAAGTGTTCATGGGCAAGAGTGCTGGCTCTGCCCTCAAGCTGGGTCAGGCGCGCGGTGCCGCCATGGTGGCCTGCCTGCAGTTTGACCTGCCCGTGGCGGAATATCCGGCGCGGACAGTCAAACAGTCGGTAACCGGTTCCGGCGCCGCCGACAAGACCCAGGTCCAACACATGATCAAAGTGCTGCTGGGTCTGCAGGGACGCCTGCAGGCCGATGCGGCCGATGCACTCGCAATTGCCATCTGTCACGCCAACACGCGCAGTAGTATGATTCGTGTTGGAGCGGCAAAATCTTTCAGCAGACGCAGGTTCCAGTAGCAGCAAGAGCATGGCATAGTGCTGCTGTGACAGGATCGCCGTCTTACTAAGCGTGACGATTACCCCGCCAAACAGCTGACTTCTTTATCGGCGCAGACATTACCCGGATACCGTAAAACAGGACGTAAAACGTGATTGGTCGCATTGCTGGAACACTTATCGAGAAAAAAGCTCCCGATTTATTGATTGATGTTGGTGGCGTTGGTTACGAGGTGCTGGCGCCGATGAGTACGTTCTATCAGTTGCCAGCCCCCGGGCAGGGCGTCATTCTGCACACGCATCTGGTCGTGCGCGAAGATGCCCATCAGCTGTATGGCTTCGCAGAAGGGCGTGAGCGTGAGTTGTTTCGTGCCCTGATCAAGGTTAATGGCGTAGGTCCCAAAGTCGCGCTGGCCATTCTGTCAGGGGTGTCGGTCAGTGACTTTGTCCGACTGATTCACAATAATGACGTCACTGCCTTGACCCGAGTGCCCGGTATCGGTAAAAAAACAGCTGAGCGACTGGTTCTCGATATGCGCGACCGACTGGGCGGGTGGCAGGATGACGGGGCCGGTGCGACCGAATCTCTGCAGGCTTCGCTGCAGGATGACAGCGCCTCGGTCAGCGAAGAAGCGGAAACCGCACTGATAGCACTGGGTTACAAACCGGCCGAGGCAGCGAGAATGGTGGTCCGTGCGCTCAAGGACAATCCGGCTGCTGAGCGGAGTGAAGAGATCATCAGGTTGGCGCTGCGTGCGATGCTCTAGAAACTGACCACAAGACTAACAGACGACTGATTACTGACAGGACAGGCGCACGCAATGATGGATAATGACCGTTTGATCTCACCCGACCTGGCGCCACAGGAACAGTCGGTTGATCGTGCCATCAGGCCTCTGGCTTTGACCGACTATATCGGCCAGACCGACGTCAAGCAGCAGATGGAGATATTCATCAGCGCTGCCCGTAACCGCAACGAACCGCTCGACCACACGCTCATTTTTGGTCCGCCCGGTCTGGGCAAGACAACCCTCGCCAATATCATTGCCAATGAACTGAATGTCTCGATAAAAACGACATCTGGCCCTGTGCTGGAAAAGGCAGGTGACCTGGCAGCGCTGCTGACCAATCTGGAGCAGGGTGATGTGCTGTTCATCGACGAGATTCACCGGCTGAGTCCGGCCATCGAGGAGATACTCTACCCGGCGATGGAAGACTACCAGCTGGATATCATGATTGGTGAGGGTCCTGCCGCCCGCTCCATCAAGCTGGAACTGCCTCCGTTCACACTGGTGGGAGCGACCACGCGCGCCGGCCTGCTGACCTCGCCGCTGCGGGATCGCTTCGGGATTATCCAGCGTCTGGAGTTCTACAACCACGAACAGCTCAGTGAAATTGTCAGCCGCTCGGCACGGATTCTGGGCTGTGTCATCGACCGGGAAGGCGCCTATGAAATCGCCCGGCGCTCGCGTGGTACGCCCAGAATTGCCAATCGTCTGCTAAGACGCGTGCGCGACTTCAGTGATGTCAAGCATGCTGGCGAGATAAGCCGCGAGATTGCCGGTCAGGCGCTGGATATGCTCAGTATTGATGACAATGGATTTGATCACATGGATCGCCGCCTGTTGCTGACCATGATCGAAAAGTTTGGCGGCGGACCGGTCGGCGTTGACAGCCTGGCAGCAGCCATCAGCGAGGAGCGGGACACCATCGAAGATGTGCTCGAACCCTATCTTATCCAGCAGGGCTACATGATGCGAACGGCCCGCGGACGCATGGTTACCCCACACGCTTACCTGCAGTTTGGAATACCTGTGCCGGAAGAACGTTAGCAAAGAGATGGGGAACGGCTGGCAAGCCACAATTTAGCCATATTTTATCAGCCTTATGACATCGGGGGCTGTATAAGAACTTGAGAAGTTACTTTATAATACGCCCGTTTTACACTTGTAAAACCTGCTCGGAGAGCTACTGGTGCACGAAACAATGAATGTCTGGAGCCTGATCCTGGATGCCACCTTGACGGTGAAGCTGGTCATGCTCACATTGCTGCTCGCCTCGATCATTTCCTGGGTGATGATCATACAGCGTTATCTGGTCCTCAATAACGCCGAACAAAGTATGTGGAGTTTTGAAAAGCGCTTCTGGTCTGGCATGGATCTGAGCCAGCTTTATCGTGACGGCAGCAATCAGCAAAAAGAGAACAATCCTACCGGTGGCATGGAGAATATCTTCCGCGCCGGGTTCAAGGAGTTCATGCGCTTGCGGCAGCAGGGCGGCGTCAGTTCCGAAGGCATCATGGCCGGTTCCCAGCGTGCCATGCGGGTAGCTTATTCGCGTGAAGAGGAAAAGCTGGAGAAACATCTGCCGTTTCTGGCAACAGTTGGTTCAGTAACGCCCTATATCGGTCTGTTCGGTACCGTCATTGGTATCATGAATTCGTTTATCGGTCTGGCACAGCAGAGCCAGGCGACGCTCCAGGTTGTAGCTCCCGGTATTGCCGAAGCCCTGATCGCGACCGCTATGGGTCTGTTCGCAGCGATCCCGGCAGTGGTGGCCTACAACCGTTACTCTGCGCGCGTGGATGCCATCGCCGGCAATTACATCACATTCACTGAAGAATTCGCCGGTATCCTGCATCGGCAAGTCGTCAGCGTCAGCAAATAATTCGTTCAGCCGGAGCGGCTAATGGAAATCGTACGCAAAAAACGCAGACCCATGTCAGACATCAATGTCGTGCCATACATTGATGTGATGCTGGTATTGCTGATTGTGTTCATGGTGACCGCACCGCTGCTGACCCAGGGCTTGCGGGTTGATCTGCCCGAAGCCAACTCTGAACCGCTGGAGCTTGATGAAGAGGCAGAAACGCTGGTCATTGAGCTGACAGCGGACAACCAGTATTTCATCAGTCTGGGTGTGACCGCCGAAGGTGAGCAGCAGCCGGTAGAGCTGGCCATGATAGGTCGGCAGGTGGCACAGATTGTAGAGGTTAATCCGGGCATCCAGATTTTTGTGGAGGGCGATGCGCAGGCTGGATACGGCCCGTTCATCAGTTTGATGGAGGAGTTGCGCGCCGCTGGGGTCAACAGCCCCAATCTGGTAACCAAGCCGGTGGAATGATGCTGTGACTGCGTTTAACGGTTATCCAATTTCGGTTCTCCTGGCTGTGCTGCTGCATGGCCTGATCCTTGGCTCGCTGTTCATGATGCAGCGCGCCGACTCGGAAGTGCTGGATGTTGTCAGACCGCCGGCGGTAAAGGCATTGCTGGTTGAAGAGAACCCGCAAACGCGCAATCAGCAGGTGCAGCAGCAACAGTTGGCAGAGCAGCGCCGGCAGGAGCAGCAGCGCCAGGAAGAAGCCCGCCGTCAGGAAGAGGCGCGCCGGCAGGAAGAAGCGCGTCAGGAAGAGGCCCGGCAGGAGCAGGCGCGCCAGGCGCAGTTGCGTCGCGAGCGCGAACAGCAGGAACGTGAGCAACAGGAGCAGGAACGTCTGGAGCGTGAACGGCAAGAGCGTGAGCGCCAGGAACGAGAGCGCCAGCAACAGCAGCGGCTGGAGCAGGAACGTCTGGAACAGCAGCGACTGGAGCAGCAGCGCCAGCAGGAACAGGCGGCCCAGGAAGCCGCAGCTCGAGAGGTGGCGGAAACAGAAGCAGAACAGGTCATGGCATACACCGCCATTATTCACGACCTGGTTCAGCGCAACTGGTCCCGACCGCCGAGCGCTCGTAACAATATGACAGCCGTACTACGAATTCGGCTGGTGCCGACGGGTGAGATAGTGGATGTGGAGATCGTCCGATCCAGTGGAGATGCAGCGTTTGATCGCTCGGCAGAAAACGCGGTGAGGGCTGTACGACGTTTTGAGCAATTGCAGGGGATGCCGCCGCGCATGTTTGAGCGCAGCTTCCGTACGCTGCTACTAACATTCAGACCGGAGGACTTATTAAATTGATGATGCGCAAAGTGATGACTCTGGTGCTTGGCCTGCTGGTGTGGAATGCCGCACAGGCCGCCGAGCTGAATATCGAAATTACCCGTGGTGTGGATAACCCAATCCCCATCGCCATTGTGCCATTTACCTGGGGTGGCGGATTGCCACCTGATGAGGATGTTGCGCAGATCATCGCCAACAACCTGGAACAGGTCGGTGAGTTCCGGCCGTTACCGCGCGCCAATATGCTCAGCCTTCCTGATGAAGAGGCTGAGGTGTTCTACCGGGACTGGCGCATTCTTGCGCAGCAGTACCTGGTGATTGGCAAGATCAACCCGGTGCCTGGTGGCCAGATGGTGGAAGTGCAGTGGGAATTTTTTGATATCAACCGTGAACGCAAGGTCATGGGTGAAGTTCTGACTGGCAGCATCTCCCAGTTGCGCGATATTGCCCATGAGATCAGTGATGTGGTGTATGAGCAGATCACTGCCCGCCGCGGCGCCTTCTCGACCAAGATCATGTACGTCTCTGCAGAGGGCGATATTGGAGACATGACTTACCGTCTGCACCTGGCCGACTACGATGGTCGACGCTCGCAGGTGCTGCTGGAATCACCCGAGCCCATCATGTCGCCGGCCTGGTCTCCTGACGCCAGCCAGATTGCCTATGTATCATTCGAGACCGACCTGCCGCGTATCTATATACAGACACTGGCAACCGGGGAACGGCGACAGGTCACCAATTTCTCTGGTATCAACAGCTCGCCGGTCTGGTCCCCCGATGGCAGCAAGCTGGCCATGGTGCTGTCCAAAGATGGCAGCCCGGACATTTACGTGCTGGACCTGGCGACCGATCAGCTGCGCCGCCTGACTGACCACCCGCGTGCGGAGACTGAACCGGCCTGGTCAATGGACAGCCAGAGCGTACTTTTTTCGTCTGACCGCACCGGTCAGCCACAGATATACAAGGTGGATGTGAATGGCGGCGGGTTCCCCGAACGCCTGACATTCGACTGTTTTTATTGCGCCAAGGGTCAGTTCCTGCCAGACGGTGTGAAACTGGTTCATATCCGTCGGGCAACACGTCAGGACAACAGCTACAGTGTAGCCATCCTGAATGTTGAGACGTCCCGGGTTATCACCCTGACTGATACGGCGCTAGATGAATCTCCCAGCGTGGCTCCAAACGGAAGCATGATCATGTTCGGTACTACCTACAATGGCCGCGGCGTGCTGGATGCCGTCTCCATTGACGGACGTGTGAAGTTCCGTTTACCATCCCCGCAGGGCGATGTACGGGAGCCATCCTGGTCCCCGTACCTGAATTGAGGCTTTGCACACACTATCTTGCTAGCTTGTCTATTGGAGGACACTACATTGGGTACGCAGATGAACACAATTTTAAGAACAACCGCTCTGGCCCTGACCATCTTCGGTCTGGCAGCCTGTAGCTCTACAAGTGAAACAGAAGACATGACCCCGGTCGCCCAGGAGTCTCAAGGTGAATCAGCTGCTGCACGTGCAGCCCGCCTGGAGCAGGAGCGTCTGGAGCGTGAGCGTCAGGAACAGCAGCGCCGCGAGCAGGCTGCCCTGAACACAACTGTTTTCTACTTTGATTTTGACGTGGCTGAGTTCCAGCCTTCAGACCGTGAAACTCTGGTTGTACACGCACGCAACCTGGCTTCCAACCCGAATAGCCGTATTCGTCTGGAAGGCCACGCTGACGAGCGCGGTACCCGTGAGTACAACCTGGCTCTGGGTGAGCGTCGTGCCAACAGCATCCGTGATTTCCTGATCGTAAATGGTGCATCACGCAACCAGATCGAGACAGTAAGTTATGGTGAAGAACAGCCCGCCGTCCGTGGTCAGACTGAACAGGCTTACAGCCAGAACCGTCGCGTGGAAATCAAACCAGCCGGTTAATAAAAAATGAAACCACTGCTGACCATTATAGCTGGTGCATCTCTTGCCTCCGTGTTTAGCACGGGGGCTTTGGCACAATCCAACGATGCCATGTCGCTGTTACTGGACCAGATTCGCGAACTGCGAGCGGAAGTCCAGACGCTGCGTGGCATGGTGGAAGAGCACGGCTATGATATTCAGCGAATGCAGCAGGACTCTCTGGACAGATATACGGACCTGGATTCCCGCATCAGTACATTGTTCGAAGAACTGGATGGTGTGAGCAGAAGTGCTCCGATGTCCGTCCCGGGCACTGCAACAGCGGCTGGCGGTAATACGGCAGCCGATTCAGTTGCGGCAGGTAATATTTCCAGCGTATCACCTAGCGCAAGTGATCCGACAGTTGTCAGTTCCTCATCAATGCCTGCGACCCAAACACCTGCTGCAGGTGTTTCATCAACGACCTCTGCGAGCCCGGTTGCACCCACAATGCAGCCGGGTTTGTTGACTGAACAACAGCTATACGAACTGGCGCTGGATGCATTGCTGCAGCAACAGGCCTATCAGCAGTCCATTACCCAGTTTGACCAGTATCTCCAGCAGTATCCCAGTGGCCGCTTTGTGACCAATGCGCACTACTGGAAGGGGCAGGCCTACGTAAACCTGTCCATGTTTCAAGAGGCGCGCGGCGCATTTGAAACCATCATCAATGACTACCCTGATGGCCGCAAGATAGAAGATGCGATGTATTCTCTCGGTACGGTCTACCATCAACTGGGCGACATAACACGCGCCCGTCAGATGCTGCAGGATGTGAGAACCCGCTTCCCGAATACCTCAGCAGCCAATCTGGCAGATATCTATCTGCGCACACTGAACTGATCCGGTGAACCTGCGAATTAATGAAATATTTCACTCGTTGCAGGGTGAAAGCAGCACTGTGGGTTTGCCAACCACCTTTGTCCGTCTGACCGGCTGTCCGCTTCGATGCGGGTACTGCGATACCGAATACGCCTTTCATGAGGGGGGCCAGCAAAGCCTTGACAGCATTCTTGCGCAGGTGCGTGCCAATCGCGCTCAACATGTTTGTGTGACTGGCGGAGAACCACTTGCGCAGCCAAATTGTCTGACTTTACTGACGCAGCTTTGTGATGATGGCTTCACGGTATCGCTGGAAACCAGCGGCGCCATGGACATATCTGCGGTTGATCAGCGCGTGAATATCGTCATGGACCTGAAGACACCTGGTTCAAACGAATGTGACCGCAATCTTGAATCCAATATTGCTCATTTGAAATCAAGCGACGAAGTCAAATTCGTAATCTGTGACCGGCGCGACTACGAATGGACCAAGGCCAAAATTGATCAGTATGACCTGCGTCATCGCGTACGTGAAATCCTGCTGTCGCCATCCTATCAGCAGGTGAAATACGCCGAGCTGGCACAGTGGATACTCGAGGACAAACTCGCGGTCCGCATGCAGGTACAATTGCACAAGATTATCTGGGGTGAAGAGCCCGGTCGATAACATCACCCGGTACTTAAAGCCTTCAGGCAGGCAGCAGCGGAGCAGGCTAGTGGAACAGCATCCGACAAACAAAAAAGCAGTCATTCTGGTCTCTGGCGGACTGGATTCGGCGACCTGTCTGGCACTGGCTGCCGAGCAGGGTTATCAGTGTTATGCCCTGAGCTTTGACTACGGTCAGCGCGCCAGCAGCGAGCTGGAGGCTGCCAGACGCCTGGCGGAGGCGGCAGGTGTGGCGCGTCATCTGGTCATACCGATCGGTATGGGGCAGATGGGCGGTTCAGCCCTGACTGATCACTCCGTAGCCATGCCTGAAGATGGTGTTAAAGACAATGTCATTCCGAGCACCTACGTACCTGCCCGCAATACCATATTTCTGTCTTATGCGCTGGGCTGGGCCGAAGTGCTGGAGGCCAGAGCAATTTTTATCGGCGTCAATGCGCTGGATTACTCTGGATATCCAGACTGTCGGCCCGAATTCATAGCAGCATTTGAAGCAATGGCCAATCTGGCGACTCGTGCTGGTGTTGAAGGCCAGTCGATAAAAATCGAGACACCGCTGATCTCCCTGAGCAAGGCGCAGATCATCGAAACGGGGAACCGCCTGGGTGTTGATTACGCCCTGACCGTCTCCTGCTATCAGGCTGATTCACAGGGTCGTGCCTGTGGCCGCTGTGACAGTTGCCGACTGCGCCGCAAAGGATTTGAGGACGCAGGTGTCGCAGATCCGACACATTATGCGTGAAGCTTTACGGGGCAATTTTTTTGCAAAAATACTTGAGTTTTCTGTCACGCGTAGTATGATGCGCACTCTCTTTTGGGGCGTTAGCTCAGTGGTAGAGCAGTTGGCTTTTAACCAATTGGTCGATGGTTCGAATCCATCACGCCCCACCACTTCATCTGTGCGAGCATTATGAGCCAATCGTCACAGCCAGATGACAGACTGATGTCCGATACTCTGCTGGTGAGGGAGTATCTGGAAAACCTCCCTCATAAACCAGATCTGAGTGAATCCCAACGCGTCGGGTATCGCGATGCGATCAAGACATTATTGCGCGAGAAAAACGCGACACTGGTTGCGCACTACTACACTGACCCGGAAATCCAGGCGCTGGCCGAAGAGACCAACGGCATTGTTGCCGACTCACTCGAGATGGCGCGTTTCGGTCGTGATTGTGATGCTGAAGTGCTGGTGGTCGCCGGTGTACGTTTCATGGGTGAGACGGCCAGTATTCTGAGTCCGGAAAAAACCGTCCTGATGCCAACCACGGAAGCGACCTGTTCACTGGATATCGCCTGTCCGATAGAAAAATTCGCACCTTTCTGCGATCAGCATCCCGACCACACCGTGGTGGTTTATGCCAATACCTCTGCCGCCGTAAAGGCACGAGCAGACTGGGTGGTTACCTCCAGTATTGCGCTGGATGTTGTGGAGCATCTGAAAGCAAAAGGCGAAAAAATTCTGTGGGCGCCCGACAAACACCTCGGCCACTATATTGAGCAGAAGACCGGCGCTGACATGCTGCTGTGGGATGCTGCCTGTATCGTGCATGAGGAGTTCAAGGCGAAGGGTCTGTTCGACATGAAAACCCTCTACCCGAAGGCGAAGATTCTGGCGCACCCGGAGTCGCCGTCATCAGTGCTTGCGATGGCTGATGTGGTGGGTTCAACCAGTCAGTTGATCAAGGCCGCCTGCGAACTTCCGGACGACACATTCATTGTGGCGACTGATCAGGGCATCTTCTACAAGATGCAGCAACTGGCTCCCGAAAAGAATTTTATTATCGCTCCCACTGCCGGCAACGATGCGACCTGTAAGAGCTGTGCCAGTTGTCCCTGGATGGGAATGAACTCATTGCAGGCGATGTATCAGTCACTGAAAGACGGCAGCAATGAAATCAGGGTCAGCGCTGACCTGGCGCGTAAGGCGATGATTCCATTGCAACGTATGCTGGATTTTTCTGCCCAGCACAAGCTGGCCGTGAAAGGTAAAGCCTGATTCTTGATTGACTGCGCGAGCTAGCGCTCCTGCAGTTCGCGCTGCATCCGTTCCACTTCCCCAAGCCGCTGACGCAGACGACTGATTAGCGGAATATTCTGTTCACGATCGGTTTCAATCCGCAGAGCGTAATTGAGCTGTTCGCGTGCGCTGCGGAAATCCCCGACCAGAATAAAGTATTCAGCTCGTGCCTGATGCACTTTGCTGATATCGCCAACCTGACCCTGGGTCTCCGCAATCTGATACCAGAGGTTGTGATCTTCCGGTCGATTGATGGCATGTCGTTCCATGATTCGCGCCGCCTCGGCGTAGTTGCGCTGTTCGATCAGGGCGTCAACACGTGTCATCGTCAGCGGGTGGTTTTCCGGGTTGATACGGATATGTCGATCCAGAAAGTCCAGCGCCTGTTGTGGCTCGCCGCTCTGAGTCAGAATGTCGGCGCGCGTTACCACGTAGGTGATACGGTTCGGGTCACTGGCCAGGAGCAAATCAATGGATTCCAGCGCCTGACCATATTGTTCAGCTTTCAGCTGCGCCAGCGCCAGGCCGTAGGTGGCAGTTTTGCGCTCCTGTTCTGAGCGTGCACTACGCGAACGCTTGTTGAATTCTTCAAGCGCTGCTTCGGGGGAGTTCGCATAGTGCACCTCGATGCGTGCGCGAATCAGGTGGTATTCCAGGGTGTCGCCGGTCGCAGAAGGACGATAGGGAATACGATTGGCGCGACTGCGTGCGTCGGCGATACGGGCTTCGGTCACCGGGTGGCTCAACAGAAATTCGGGTGGGCGGCTGCTGAAACGGCTCATATCCATCAGTCGCTCAAACAGGCTGGCCATGTCGGCCGGATCGTAGCCTGCCTCCACCATGGTCCGCAGGCCAATGCGGTCAGCCTCTGCCTCGTTCTGGCGGGAGAAGCGCAGCTGGTTCTCGATAGAGCGACCCTGCGCTGCCATGACTGCCGCCGGCCCCGCCGAGCTGCCAGAACCCATCAGCACGATGCTTGCCAGCAGTGTTGCCAGTTCCGGAATGCGTCGGCGCTGCGCGTCTTCCACGCTGCGCGCAAAATGGCGCTGGCTGACGTGGGCGATTTCGTGAGCCATCACCGAGGCAAACTCGCCTTCGGTGTGTGCATTCAGAAACAGGCCGCCGTTGACGCCGATGACGCCACCTGGTGTTGCGAAAGCGTTAAGGGCAGGGCTGTCCACGACAATAAAGGCGAGCCGATAGTCCTGCAGATCACTGTGGACAGCGAGATTATGCGTAAAATTAACGACGTAATCGTTGATCAGCGGATCGCTGATGGTGGGTGTCGTGCGTCGAACCGAGCGCAGAAAGTCACGCCCCAGCTTATATTCCTCATCCAGAGAAAAAATGCCGGAAATGCGATCCCCGAGAGTCGGCAACTGACTTTGAGCCAGCGCTGCCGGGCTTTGACAGCTCAGGGCAATCGCCACCGAGAGGGCGGTACTTTTAAGGATGCTGCGCATAGAATTCCACTGATTGCATTCCCGATAATAGACCGATATTAACACAAATAATTCCGCAAACCGGGGGATGTCTCCGGGAGTAAATGTGCTTTTGCTATGCAGTGCCTGGCAATGCTTGATAAAATGCCCCGCATGGAACCTGTCGCAGATCAAGAGTTGGACGTTAGCGGATTACAGTGCCCCATGCCTTTACTGAAGGCCAAGCTGGCACTGAATGCCCTGACATCACAGCAAGTGCTGAAAGTCGTTGCCACGGACCCTGGCTCGGAGCGTGACTTTTTTGCGTTTGTCCAGCAAAGTCGCCACGAAATACTGGCATTTGAAAAACAGCAGCAATCCTACTGTTACTGGATAAAAAAAGGCTGAGTTCCCATGCGAAGATTTTTCCGGGCTTTCCTGGATCGCTATTTTCACGATGAAGAAGCCATCATTTTCACGCTGATCCTGATATCAGCGCTGCTGGTTCTACTGACGATCGGCTCCTTCATAGCCCCGCTTATTGCTGCCCTGATCATCGCCTATCTGTTACAGGGTATGGTCAACACCCTGCTGCGACTGAACGTATCCTACCTGTTGGCAGTGGTGCTTGTTTATACACTTTTTATCAGTGGTTTCATGGCTTTGCTGCTGTGGATCCTGCCTCAGGCGTGGAGTCAGCTGGCCAGGCTGATCAATGAGCTGCCGCGCCTGATCGGCGAGGGTCAGAACTTATTGATGCTGCTGCCGGAAAACTATCCGGATCTGATGACGCAACAACAGGTTCAGGACATCATCCGCACGCTGCGGGGTGAGCTGGCCATGTTTGGCCAGTATGTGCTGTCTTATTCCATCTCCAGCCTGCCCAATATTTTCTCCTGGATCATGTTCCTGATTCTGGTGCCAGTGCTGGTGTTTTTCATGATGAAGGACAAAACGACCCTGGTGCACTGGGTGGCCAACCTGTTGCCACGACACAGACCGCTGATGCGCAAGATCTGGCAGGAGATGGATGTTCAGGTAGCCAACTATGTGCGCGGCAAGTCGCTTGAGATCCTGATTGTGGGCGGCACCAGTTATCTGGCCTTCACGATACTGGGCATGAACTATACCCTGTTGCTGGCTGTGCTGATGGGTCTCTCTGTCATCGTACCTTTTATAGGTGTGGCGGTGGTGGTGTTTCCGGTGATGGCAGTTGCCTATGTGCAGTGGGGTCTGGGCAGTGAATTTTTTACCGTTCTTGCGGTCTATACCGTGATCCAGCTGCTGGATGCCAATGTGCTTGTGCCGATCATTTTCTCGGAAACCGTCAACCTGCACCCGGTTGCGATCATTGCCGCCGTGTTGGTGTTTGGCGGTCTGTGGGGACTGGCTGGGGTGTTTTTTGCCATCCCACTGGCCACCTTGATCAAGGCCATTGTCAACACCTGGCCCACCCACGCGCCACCGGATGATGAGGCTGTCGGGCCGGATCACGAAGCAGCCAGGATCATACACAACGATTAATACCAGTCACAGGGTATAATGCGGTTTTTGTCAGAAGGTTGCAGTGTGATAGAGTCTGCAGCCTGAGCAAGTCCGAAAACTATAGAGGTTATGCATGATACAGGGCAGTATTGTTGCCATCGTCACTCCCATGTTGCCAAATGGCGACATCGATTTTGAAGCGTTTGATCGCCTGCTGGAGTGGCATATTGAGAGCGGCACAGACGCCGTGGTTGTTGTTGGTACGACTGGTGAGTCGCCAACGCTGACCATGGAAGAGCATTGTGCAGTCATTGCGCGTGCCGTCAAAACGGTTGCCGGGCGCATCCCTGTCATTGCCGGTACTGGCTCAAACTCTACCACTGAGGCAATTTATTACACCCACGCCGCCAAGGAAGAGGGTGCCGATGCCTGTCTGCTGGTGACACCTTATTACAACAAGCCTCCGCAGGAAGGCCTCTATCAGCATTTCAAGAAGATCGCTGAAGAAGTCGATATCCCGCAGATTCTTTATAATGTGCCTTCCAGAACAGGCTGTGACCTGTTGCCGGAAACCGTGTCACGGCTGGCGGATATCAAGAATATTGTGGGTATCAAGGAAGCGACTGGCGATCTGGATCGTGGCCAGCAGGTCATCAGCCTGTGTGGTGATCGCATCGCCATTTACAGTGGTGACGACGCTACTGCACTGGATCTGATCCTCGCCGGCGGTAAAGGCAATATTTCCGTGACAGCCAATGTTGCGCCGGCACAGATGCACGAGATGTGTCGGCTTGCGCTGGCCGGTGAATACGAAAAAGCCAGCCTGCTTAACGCGCGTCTGGCGGGTCTGCACAACTCACTGTTCCTGGAAGCTAATCCGATTCCGGTTAAATGGGCGCTGAGTGAACTCGGACATATCAAAGCGGGCATTCGCCTGCCCCTGGTGCCACTTAACAAGGCATACCACATTCCGTTGCGTGAGGCGATTCGCCACGCGGGACTGGACTAATACAGGCAAGGTCGAAAGAGTATGCTTCCAATACGCAGTCAGTTCTTTAACGCATCCCGGCAGATTTCGCCTGGGTGCGGAACTCCCGGTGCTTTCCAATCAAACACGTTCAAGCGAGGTGTTATCCTGAAACCTGCAGTAGTACTGAGTATGGCAATGCTGGTTCAGGGCTGTTCCTGGTTGGGAATCGGCGGGGATGAAGGCTGGCTCAGAGATCGCGAGGGTGAATATCTGGAAGCCCGGATAACACCGGTCATGGACATACCCGCTGAGCTCGACAGCTACACGATCGACCAGCTTTACTATATTCCGCCGGAAGCGCCAGGCGAACGTGAAGTCTACGTCGTGCCTCCTGCACCAAAACCCATCGACACGCGGGTCCGCGAGGGTGTTGTGATTCAGCGCTTCGGCGACCGTGCCTGGATTGTGGTGGGAGCCACTCCGGGTCAGGTGTGGCCGACGCTGCGGGACTATTTTGCGACCGAGGGCCTGCCTGTCGCCAGCGAAGACGCTGTCGCTGGTGTTGTTGAGACCGAATGGGTGCCGCAGGACGATAGCGATGTCCGCAATCGCTATCGTGTCCGCGTCGAGCCTGGTCTGCACGCCGGCAACTCTGAGGTATATATCCTGCAGGTTGATGATGAGGGTGAAACTGCCGAGGGTCAGGCGGTTACATGGCCTTCTGATTCCGAAAACCTGGAGCGTGAAGCTACCATGCTGGCCTCACTGTCCATGTACCTGGCTGACCGCACCGATATTTATCGTGGCTCATCCGTGTCAATGCTCGCGGGCAGTATCGAGGCGCAGGGCAAGGCGCGACTGGATGACAGTGAATCGGGCAGTACCAGACTGGAGCTGCGCATCGATTTTGATCGTGCCTGGAGCCAGGTCGGTCAGGCGATCGGCAATGCTGAAATCGAGCTGCTGAGCTCTGATCGCGACGAGCGACGCTATATCGTGTCGTTCACTGGCACAGAGAATCAGGAAGAGCCAGGCTTTTTTGGGCGACTGTTTGGCCGCGACGAAGAAGTGGAGGCCCGCCAGTTTGATGTTACGCTCAGCGACACTGCTGATGGGATTCTGGTTGAGGCAAGAGTATCCGACGGAGCCCCGGCGCCTTATCAGCAGGATCTGCTGGTGCGTACGATCAACGACAATCTGATCTGACCCTCGTGATGACGGAGCTGGTGCCGCTTTGGTATGCATTGACTGCCGGCGGCATCGGTCTGTTTGGCGGTGTGCTGCTGAGTCTGCTCTGGAGTTCGCGCCGCGCGGCCGCCTACCGGGAGCACATCGTCCATTTGCAGACCCGCCTGGACGAAGAGCAGCGTCAAACCCTGGAAAAGATTCAGCTGCTTCAGCAGTCCCGCGAAGAGCTTCGTCAACAGTTCCAGTTGCTGGCCAATGATGTGCTGGATGACAAGAGCCGGCGTCTTGCCGAAGCAAGTCGTCAAAGTCTGGGTGAAATACTGCGTCCACTGCAGGAAAAAATCAGCGGTTTCGAAAAGCGGGTTGAAGAGACCTACAATCGCGAGGCCAGAGAGCGCTTTGCACTGGAGAAAGAAATTCGCCAGCTGCAGCAGCTCAATACACGCATCAGCGATGATGCCGTCAACCTGACCAAAGCGCTGCGTGGTGAGAACAAAACCCAGGGCGCCTGGGGTGAGTACATCCTCAGTTCCATTCTGCAGGCATCCGGCCTGACAGAGGGACGCGAATATCAGGTTCAGCAGAGTTTTCGCCAGACCGATGATGACGCCGGGCGGCAACGCAGTCAGCCTGATGTCATTGTACAGCTGCCCGATAACCGGCAGATTGTCATAGACGCCAAAGTCTCACTGACTGCCTATGAGCGCTACTGCAGCGCTGATGATGATGCCGAGCGAAACAGCGCGCTCAAACTTCATCTGCAGTCACTGCGAAATCATATTCGTCAGTTGAGTGACAAGCGCTATCAGGATCTGCCCGGTATTCAATCACTGGACTTTGTGTTGCTGTTCATGCCGATTGAACCTGCGTTCTCCGCCGCCCTTCAGCAGGAACCAGAGATTTTTAACCAGGCCTTCGAACGCAACATCGTGCTGGTCAGTCCAAGCACATTGCTGGCCACGTTGCGCACGATTCACAATATCTGGCGCTATGAATATCAAAGCCGCAATGCGCAGGAGATCGCGCGGCAGGCGGGTGCGCTGTATGACAAATTTGTTGGTTTGCTGAGCGATCTCGATGATCTTGGCCGCAAGCTGGAGGCGGGGCAGAAGAGCTACGAATCGGTAGTCGGCAAACTCCAGACTGGCAAGGGTAATCTGATCGGGCGCGTCGAGCGATTAAAAACCCTGGGCGCAAGAGCCAGCAAGCAGATTGACGCGGACCGATTGGCCGAGGCCGACGAGCAGTTGCCCGCCCTGGATGATGACGAGAATTGAAATGAGTGCCACCGAAGAACTGATTGCTTTTTTACCGTGCCGAACACCACAGGCCTGGCTGGACTGGGCGCTGCAGAATCAGGACCTGCTGCTGATTGATCATGCAAATTGTGAGAAAAAGGCAGCCTCCAACGCCATGACCCTGATGTATCGTTATGTCAGCCATACCGAGTTGCTGACTAAAATGTCACAACTGGCACGTGAAGAGTTGCTGCACTTCGAACAGGTGGTCAACATCATGGCGCAGCGTGATATCGCCTATCAACGCATAGGCCCGTCACGCTATGCGGCCGGATTGCGGGAACATATGCGGACAGATCGCGACGGCACACTGATCGACGGACTGATTGTTGGCGCGATTGTCGAGGCACGCTCCTGCGAGCGCTTCGCCAGTCTGGCGCCATTGCTCGATGACACGCTGGCAAAATTTTACCGCAGCCTGTTGCGGTCCGAGGCACGTCACTTCCGGGATTATCTGTCTCTGGCTCAGCAATACAGTGATACACCGATTGATGAACACGTGGAAAGATTTCTGGCGGTTGAAAAACAGCTGATTGAATCAGTCGACGATCAGTTTCGTTTCCACAGTGGTGTGCCGGTTGTCACGACCGGCAGGTCTCCGGACTGATCAGGTTCTGCGCCAGTCTCTCTCTTAATGTTTCTAGCTGGTCGCAGGGAATTGAGGGGTTGCCAGTCAGCACTGCGCTGGTCAGCGTATCAATGACAAGCAGGCCGGAAATATCCTTCAACTGATTGTCGGGCGCATTGACAGAGGTCAGCCGTGGCAGACGTTGCAAAGCATCAAGCGTTTCCAGCTCATTGCCAGAAAGGTCGATAAAGCGCAGGCCCTCCAGAGCTTCAATACCTTCCAGGCTGGCAATCTCCAGCAGCGGGCAGGCGATCACACTGATCTGCTCAGGGTCGTTGTACTCATTCTGTCGCATGGTGACATTGATACAGCTTTGCAGGCCCGGGTCCGCGACTCGCACCACTCCACTGTAGGGTCGCGGGTCGTACAGCGTCTGCTGATTCACGCTGACCGAAAACTGTCTGCTGCAGGCGCCGAGCAACAGGACGCCAATAGCCATCGATATCAACAGCAATGGAGATTTGGCCGCACGTAAACAGCTGGATAACCTTGAGACCATAACGGCCGACTCCTGGGTCAGATATTGAGCGCATTCGGTGCGCTGTAAACCGGGACAAGTGCACAAGCTTAACGCATGCCCAGCCCCCGCGAAAGCACACTGGTAATCCATTCATAGTCGGTTTAGACTGCTCGGCGTACTTTAATCACCGTAACAGGAATCGTTTTATGCAAACTTTACGCGCCTCCAGCCTGGGGCTGGCAGTATCGCTGCTGATGTTCAACGCACCAGTGCACGCGCAGGACATTGACCTGACCGACCAGGATACCCAGATCAGTTACAGCGTTGGCTTCAATATTGGCCAAAACCTGATGATGCAGGGTCTGACCGACCAGATCGATATCGACGCTTTTATCGCGGGTCTGCGTGACATGGTCAATGGCGAACCGCAGATGACCGAAGATGAAATGATGAACGCGCTGATGACCTTCCAGCAGCAGCTGATGGACGAACAGCAGGCGCAGGTTGAAGCATCGCGTGCAGAATCTGAAGCCTTCCTGGCCGAAAACGCCCAGCGCGAAGGTGTGATGACCACTGAATCGGGTCTGCAGTACGAAGTACTGGAACGCGGTGATGGCAGTGGTGTATCTCCCACTGCAACTGACACTGTGACCGCCCACTACGAAGGCCGCTTTATCGATGGTGAAGTGTTCGACAGCTCCATCGCGCGTGGCGAACCCGCCGAGTTTGCCCTGAACCAGGTCATACCTGGCTGGACCGAAGGTCTGCAGCTGATGCAGACGGGTGACACCTATCGTCTTTATATTCCGAGCGATCTTGGCTACGGCCCGGGCGGTTCAGGCCCAATCCCACCATTCGCCACACTGGTGTTTGATGTTGAACTGTTAGAGGTTAACGGTCAGTAAGTGGATAAACAGCGATTCAATGACGGGTTGCTGCGTTTTTTGCAGCACTCGCCAAGTCCCTTTCATGCCGTCGAGACCATGCTGGCGGCATTGCAGGAAGCCGGGTTCGAACGCCTCAACGAGGAAGACGCCTGGCAGTTGCAGCCAAATCGTGCCTATGTGCTGACCCGCAACGATTCGTCGATTATTGCCTTCGTGACGGGCGACGGCGATCCTGCTGAGTCAGGTGTCATGATGGCCGGTGCTCACACCGACAGCCCCTGTCTGAAAGTAAAACCTAATGCAGTGATGCGCAATGCCTCGGTTCTGCAGTTTGCAGTAGAGGTGTACGGTGGTGTGCTTTTGGCACCCTGGTTTGACCGTGACCTGTCTCTGGCTGGCCGGGTTGAATTCAGACGCAGGGACGGCACACTGGACGCGGCAACATTGAACTGGCAACGACCGATAGCAACGGTTCCCAGCCTGGCCATCCATCTGGATCGCGAAGCAAATCAGAACCGCAGCATCAATCCGCAAAAAGAAATGCCACCGGTTCTTGCGCTATCTGCTGGCGACGGCAAATCCATCAAGGATTTTGACTTTGACGCGTTTCTTGTTGATGCACTGGCTGAGCAGCAGGGCATCAACGACGTAGACGCTGTGCTAGCACATGAGCTGTTCTTTTACGACACGCAGCCGCCTGCCCAGATTGGCCTGCACAATGAGTTTATCGCCTCCGCGCGACTGGACAATCTGCTCAGCTGCTATGTCTGCCTGGATGCAATCATTGAAGCAAAAAAATCGGGCAATGGTTTTGCATTGATGGTCTGCAACGATCACGAAGAAGTTGGCAGTGCGTCAGCCTGCGGCGCGCAGGGTCCCTTCCTACGATCCGTGCTGGCAAGACTGTCCGCCCGCTTCAGTAACCGTGACGGCGAAGCCGCCGACAGTGCAGAAAGCATCGAACGCATGATTCGTCGCTCACTGTTCCTGTCTATAGACAACGCACACGGCCTGCACCCCAATTTCACAGAAAAACACGACGCCAACCACGGTCCGGTTCTCAACCGGGGACCTGTGATCAAGATCAACGCCAACCAACGCTACGCCACCAACAGTCGCACGCAGGCCAGGTTCACGCAGTTGTGTGATGAGGTCGATGCGCCGGTGCAGCGCTTTGTTGTCCGCAGTGACATGGGCTGCGGCAGCACGATCGGGCCGATTACGGCGTCTGGTATTGGGGTAGAGACGGTTGATGTGGGTGTGCCTACGTATGGGATGCACTCAATTCGGGAGCTGGCTGGCAGCGATGACGGCTGGCACCTCGCTCGAGCCCTGCGACGCTTCTTTACCGGCTGACAATCGCGTCCGACCTCGATTCGCTTATCAACAGCGGGCCGGGAAGCGGGTGGCGGATCATGCCCGGCTCGCATCCTTTCACCGCACACCCGGCGGGGCGGAACTCGACCTCGCGGCGATGCC